>OBPP01000034.1_pt1 | contig 7215 bp, 10 predicted proteins | sample 1494351 | NCBI WGS metagenome assembly OBPP01 (sample SAMEA3282988, study PRJEB22092) | marine metagenome | biome: costal lagoon periodically connected to the Atlantic Ocean; feature: ENVO:00002042 | collected 2014-06-21T12:00:00+00 | depth 0 m | reverse complement strand
AGGGACAACGACTGGAGCATGGCGATGACGAAGTCCGCGTCGGTCTCCTTCCTGTTCTGTTGCACCACACCGACCGTGGCCCCTGGACAAAACTGTTGAATGCGTTCGCGCCACTGGTCCGCCAAGAACTGTTTGTGCACCACTATCATCGTCCTGTACCCGAGTTTGCACGCTATGGCCAAGGCCACCGTGGTCTTGCCGTACCCACACGGGAGCGAAAGAACTCCATGGCCTGCGCGAATAGCCGCGGCCAATGCTTCGTTTTGGTGCGTGGCGTCACGTAGTTGACCGTGGAACTTGACTTTGGTGCGCACGGGTTCTGCACGTCGGTCCTCTCGAGGTTCGCCCAGTGTAGCAACTCCGTAGAATCTTGGAACGCACACTCCATTCTTAGTCTTGCGATAAACTCGAAAAGGCGGTGGAGGGAATCCGAAGTCTCCATTGACCTCGGGTCTTACCGTCAACTCTTTTTTTATTTCTGCAAGGGGTCCATCTTTAACTATGTAGCCACTACGGGTCAGCATTCTACATAGTAAAGTATGTGTGGGTAATTTTTAATTATTAAAGCTCCGAACGTCGCGCGTATCGCACCTGATTTCTAAACTTGAGTCTCACGACCGGGTCTCTCGACGTCGACGCGAACTCTCTATTACTCATGGAATTCCATCGACTCTGACTGAAAATGTATCCCCGTCCGTTGTTCCCGTCGGCTCTGATTCGCATGGGGGTCACACCCTCCCCCGTCACTGTGGCCGTGCGTCGAGCGGGGCGAACGGGGCTTTCGGCCACGCGTTCGTTGTTGTTGCGACTCGAGTTGGGCGTCACGGTCCCAGGTGCGATGGATTGGGTCGGTACCGTTTTTTTCACACTGAGCAACTTCACCGACTGTCTGACGATGGACTTTGGTGCGTATTTCATGTCGATGATGGCACCTAACAAAACTTCAAACATAACCTTACCCGCGGTTCCAACGTATTTATCGAGGTTGAGCGTATCCTTTCCCCACTGCACTAGATTTTTAATCATGGTGCGCAAAAACGCCGGGAGTTGTTTGCTCGCGTAGACGTCAACGACTTTCGATAAGAATAACCGCGCGTGCATGGCCACGATGGACTTCAACATGGTATCGATAGAGAGGAACAGACCCGTGTATCCCGGAAGTTGAATGATCGACGCGACTCCATCGAGCACGTCAGTGACCATCTTACGAGACTTTTCGCTGCCTATGATGAGCAGACGCAACACGACGGCGCACATGAACATGTAGTACAACGAGACTTCCACGACAGAAGTCACTTCGTTCGAATGCAAAAGCGCGTCAAACTTGACGACGTCACCGATGAACGCAGAAGACAACGTGTAGACGCGCTCCAGTCGCTCGAACGTCCTCTCCTTTGATACGTTCAGTGGGGGCAGTGCTCGGCGAGTCGCGGCGATTATTTTTTTTGTTGCACCAACATTCGGTCTGAGTAGTACGATCATAATCTCCATAAACATCTCGACGCCTCGAGGATTGTCGTAAATCATCTTACCCATCCGCCATCCCATGTCTAACACGCTTTTGGGTGAGGGTGTCATTCTTCTCACGACGTTCGCGACTTTCTTACGCGTCTCGGCGCGTGCCACCGCCGCGCGTCTTTGTGTCAGAGTCGACGACGCATTGTTTGGAAATCTAATGACACCCGATGAATTTGCACCCGCCTTGTTCATGGCGCGTTGTATGTCAAGTTCTTGTGCATTTTTAAGAACACCTTGACGTCCAGCCCTGCTTTTCGACTTGTCGTACATGCGCTTCATTTTTTCGCGATTTGTATTCGTTAGGTTTGGATAATCGCGGTCCCAGTTTATCATTAATATGTATGAATATTTTTAATTTTCCACGAGTGCCCTGTGTGATTTCCCGCGGACCACGTCCCCGTGTAGTCTACTTCGACCTGAACCTCATCCCCAGCCACCAACTCTTGCAAGGGTTTGGTGCCAGTGACTGGACACATGACACGTCTATAGCGAAAAGGTACTTTTATGACGAGGGTGTTGTTGAAAAAATCTTCATACACAAAGCCACCTTTGTTTAATTTGTATGCATTCTTCTCCTCAATGTTGGTGATGATGTGCGCCACCTCCGCGGGCACGCGAAGGCGAAGGTACCGTTTCTCGTTGTTTTCGTACATGGGTTGGTGCACTATCGCGCGGCAACGAAACATACTACTAGAATAAGCAGAACAAATAAAACGTGGGACAGACGCAGGGCGTCGAGCGGGCGACGCGCACCCGCGAAGGACCGAGCCACCTCGACCGCGGCTTCGAGGGATGCGTACGGTGTCGCGCGTTCGGACATCATCCCACACAGGGCCACCTTGGAACAGCGACCGTAGAACGGCAGGTAGGTGAGGACACCCGAAGACTGGGAAAACTGCCAACGACCGGCACCAGACCACGTGGCACCCCACCCGATGCGAACGTTCTCCGCCGGTGGAACCCCTAACTGGTCGATGACCCCTCGCTTGAGGGCATCAGGGTCCGTCGTCAATAGCTCTTCGGTGAGATTACATATGACACACGACACAGTTTTTCCATCCGAGAGCACCCTCGGTTGGAGTTTCCACGGCGTGGTGGCGGCGACTTCGAGGTCATCCTTCAGTGGTGGCGCACCCTCTGGGTAATCGAGGAGCACGTTGATGCACCCATAGGTGGCGTTCGTCAACTTCTCCACGGCATCGGGACCCCAGTTGTCTTTGACTAACGCTCTCGCAGGACTGTGGTCCACGCACAACACCAAGAGGTCCCTGGACAACGTCTGACCGTTCGACAACTTGGCCACGTACGTGTCCGCACCCATGTCGAGCGACGTGAGTTCCGTGTTGAACACAAATGCAACACCCACCTTTTCCAGCGCCGCCTGCATGCGGTCGCCCATGACTTTTCCAGAAACCTTCTGGGTCCACTGCCCCGAGAGGGCCACGTGATTGACACTCGAGAGGAGTTCGTGGGAACTCATGACGTCCCATGGAACGCCATCGATGACCAAGGGGAGGTGTTCCACAAATCGTTGACCACCCTCGGAGAGCTTCCCTTCGAACACGTCCTTCACGGTGCGTTCCTTCGACGCCACGAAAGGGAGGGAGAGGAGCACGAGATAGTCCGTGAGTGATAAACTTTTGAACATGTACCCGAACACCTGGTCCTCGTGTTTCTGGAACATCTCTGTCCATGAAATGCCCATCTCCTCTAGGAGGCTTCGCGCGTTCACCCACGCCCTGTCGAAGAGCACGCGATGGGCGTGGAGGTCCCTCTTGGTGAGGTCTGGTTCCCACCACGACCCCCCTGCCGATGGCTTACGTTCGTACACCGTCACGTCTTTTCCCATGCGTCTGAACTCCCACGCGAGGGCCATGCCGGTTGGTCCGGCACCAATGATGTGTACCATTCTTCTTACAATACATTAATAAATTTTATCCTGAAACGTGATGTAAAAAAGACCAAGGACCAGTGTCATGAACGTTTGCACGTCCACAAAGTTTTTACCAGACACGAGGATGAATAGGTTCAGGAGGGCGTGCATGGGAAGGGTTCTCTCTGGTCCCCATCGGCTGTAGTAAGCCACAGTGGCCGCGGATGACACGGCGAGGGCATTCACGAATGACGACAACGACGGTCTATAGAGGAACCACGCGGTGTACAACAACGCGACGTAGCTGATGAACACGGCGCGCTTGAGAAACTCCGTGGGACTTTTCACGATGTCTAGGGGTTCTTTTCTCACGAGTTTGGCAATCCAGTGTGGACCCAATGTGAGATAGGAAAAGTAGAGCACTATGAACACTTGCCACATTTACATTATGCCCAAGATAATCTTTCTTTAAATCGTCTCCAGAGGTAGGGTGTCAATTCCCACAGGTTTCCATAGGGGACGTACACGTAGTCCACGTCCACGTCTCGGTCCAGCATGCCCATGAGTTGCGCGACCTCCAACCCATGGGTTTGTGCGTAGTCCACGTCATCTGCGTTGTGTGTCGCGACGATGGTGTGCGCGTGCGGTGCATCAAGGGCGAGTTCCATGCCTTTTCGAAATGATTCATCGACTAAACTTTTGAAGGGGAACACGGCGTCCCCTTGTCGGTGAAGGTACGCACCCCTCACGAGTTTCACCCCCAAGGGTACACCACTCTCAATGTCTCGCGTGAGCTCGCGTACCGCGTCGACGCGATACATTTGATACGTTTTGTAAACCACGGGAGGGAGTCCGGGGGTGTTGTACTCCTCCATGAGGGAGGTACACATCTCGGGGTAGATGACGTCCTCGGCGTCGATGCACACTCGAACCCCCCTCCTCTTTGCACAGCGTACGACGTCCTCCGCGCAACTCCTGGCGAACGCGGGGTCTTCGCGACTTCCGAAGGACGTCAACTTTATCGCACAGAGGGCATCCACGGGAAGGGCGTTCGTGATGATGTTCGTGCGCCACACCACGTCAGGGGCCTCCCCTGGTTTACAATTTTCTTTGGCGTAGTCCACGATGACGCGAGAACCTCGTTGGTACACTTTTTCTATGACGCGGGTGAGTTCATGGTTTAAGGCGGCATATCTCAACATTATTTATATAACATGACATTTTTTCGCCTTTCGTCGAAACATCGAACTAGCTTTTCGTGGACTTCTGTGTCCTGACCGAACAATCGGTATGTGTGGAAACGCACACTCAACGTATCGCTGGTGTGGGCTTCGAAATCTAAGACGGCCCATCGAAATCCACGCGGTGTGTAATCGTAGTATTTTACAAAGAAGGCATCACTCACCCCGTTCAAAAATTTTGTGAATTGTTCTTCCATCTGGCGCGCGTGGGTCTGGATGTCTACTGGGGGTGTTTATTACAAAAAAGGTCATTCTGTGAGTACACTTCTTCGGTGAGGTTTTCACGAGGAACTGTCGTGAAACCGTACTTTGACACCAAGGTGCGATAGCAGTGATACAGCACACCTTCGTGTCGCACCACACAGAACAGGTCGAGCACGTGTGGGGGAAACATGTCCCTCTGCACCGGCACTCCTCTCGTGTGCATGATGCGTCCGACGCACTCTATGTCTTCCGGTGTGAGGTCATCGTCGAAGAGTAGGTCATCGTCGCGGAGCATGGGCTCCACGGAGTCCACCGCACGGATTTCAAACATAAAGGGGTTCGTGTGCACACCCCGAGGTCTCCTAACGACCGACACCTCGTAGTCTTCGTGGATATTAGCTACTTTCACCCTATTCACCAGGATGTCCCCTACTTTATAGTGTTCGAAACACTTTCGTCGCAGAGACGACTCCGTGATCACCTCACACACCGTTTCCGTGAACACACTCGTGCCCCCACCCCTGTGCCTGACCACGCGCTCCGAAGACTCATCCACTATCTCGTCTATCCATCTCGCGTGTCGTGCCCGTATGTCGTGCCTGGGTTGGGCAGCCTTGAGTCGTCGTACCAGGGTTTCCATCAGATGAGGTCGGTGTCGTACAGACGTACGAGCTTCACTGGGGGTAAAAATTGTAAAATTTTCTCATGTCGTCTCACCTTTGCGGCCATGTACGTGGCCGCGCTAAACACTTGCCACACCGTGGGGTCGCGGCCTATGGCTTTATCAAACAACTGTATCATTTCGTGGGCTACATCATGGTCCCTATAGGACGCCATCCAGTATGTGATGTAATTCGTTTCATCGTAGGCCCCAATGCCCATGTCAGCCATGCGATAGGCTGCTTCTTTGCGCAGCGCGTGCATGTGATGGCGCTCGATGCCCACGACATCCCCAGTCCTAACGCATTGCATCAGCGAGTTCATCGACATTTCTAAAATAGCGGTGCAAATCTTTCATAAACCGTTTGTTGTTTTCGAGGACTTCACACTCGGGTTTATTCGTGTAGAGCCACGCCAAGTTTGATTTCGAATACTTTGTGCGTTTCTGGTTTTCGTTGGGTTTTCTGGGGATGATTTTCGATGTTTTCTTTTGTGTCGATGTAGTCACCACGGGTCGGTAGGACAGGGCTTGCATGACTGTGTCCGCGAGGTCGTCTTTTTTCTTCGAGGCGTCGAACGTGGGAATCCAGTGCGCGTTGGTGTCCCCGGTGTGTATGAAGTCGCGACATCGCTCGATGGCCGTCTTCTTGCGTTTCACGTACTGCGCCCTCCCAGGGCCGGCCACGTCCGGAATCTTGTGTCGCGCGTCGTAGAGGAGGGTTTGGGCGTCGGGGCGTTTGATGATGAAATACGCGTGAAGGAAGTGCATGACCGACACCATCTTCTTATTGCGGTCGGGTTGTTTTTCGATGAGGACCACGTCGGCGTCGAGGGTCCACGGACGTTCGTCGAGGTGTTTTCTTAAAGACACGTATATGCCGTCTTCGTGTTGCGGGGGGATGCCACTGACGTCCCACTGCTCGATGAGGTTCTCGGTGTCGTTGAGTAAACACATGGCGAGATTACGAATACCCACGTCTATGGAGAGGATTTTCATTATTAAAAAGGGTTAAACTATTCTTTAAGACATACTCGCAGCGATGCCGATGAATACGACCACGAAGCAACAGATGAGGGACATCCACCAGTTTTGGGTGAGAAAGGCGATGAGGTCAAAACCACCTTTGGCGGTGTTTTTTGCCATGTTGGCTGCGGAATCCGCGAGGTCCTTCAAACCGTCGACGACTTCGTCCACGTCATCGAGGGCACGGTCGAGGGCGGTGAACGGGTTGTTCGTGTCGTATACCATGCACAGGATGACCATCCCCGCACCTATCTTCATCCAGTGCCTTCGGGTGAACGTCGCGACGTCAGAGCCAATGGCGATAATGCCGAGCTTCTCGAGAGCCTCACGGACGGTGCTGGAGTTTTCAGCGATTTTGCCACCGTTTGTAATGGCACTGGCCAGTTCACTGTCCGTGACCGTGCTGACGACACCCCCCTCGGTGCGAACAAAAGTGATCGTCTCGGCGAGGTCATCGCTTGCGGCGAGGGGTGCATTATTGGCGGTGCCGCGCGTGACGGTTTTTGTCTTACCCGCGTTAAGTGCATCTTGATTCTTCACCATCGCGGAAGCACCTTCGGAGATGTTGTTAGCCTGTGGGGTCGTTGCCCCTTGTGCCTTGGCAGTGTCGAAGGTGGTTGGAGGTTTTACATTTGGAAATCCGAGACTTCTCGCCAACGCGGGGTCCGTTTTGGCCACTCTCGCAAGGGTGGCGT
>OBPP01000033.1_pt1 | contig 7306 bp, 11 predicted proteins | sample 1494351 | NCBI WGS metagenome assembly OBPP01 (sample SAMEA3282988, study PRJEB22092) | marine metagenome | biome: costal lagoon periodically connected to the Atlantic Ocean; feature: ENVO:00002042 | collected 2014-06-21T12:00:00+00 | depth 0 m | reverse complement strand
GTCACCTCAATCGTGATCATGGAAGGATGATCATAAAAAAAATTATTTTCAAAAAGTCATGATCAATACTAATGTGTCACACTTTCATTAGTATGTATGTAAAAAATTTTAGGTTAGGTTACCAGTTCATGATGATTCAGGGTCACCTCAATCGTGATCATCCTTCCATGATCATAAAAAAAATTATTTTCAAAAATCGGTGACACATACGAATGTGTGACGCTTTCATTAGTATGTATCTTAAAAATTTTAGGTTAGGTTAGCAGTTCATGATGATTCGAGGTCACCCCAATCGTGATCGTGGAAGGATGATCACAAAAAAAAATTATTTTTAAAAATCGGTGACACATACGAATGTGTGACGCTTTCATTAGTATGCATCTCAAAAATTTTAGGTTAGGTTACCAGTTGGTGACAATTCGAGGTCACCCCAATCGTGATCGTGGAAGGATGATCACAAATTTCAAAAAGTCATGATCAATACTAATGTGTGACACTTTCATTCGTATGCATCTCAAAAATCATTCCCCCATGATCACAAAAAAATTATGTTCCTTTTTAATATGAGTCGAACGCGTGCGCAGTTTTTCAACAACATCCGTACCGCCCTCAGACTCCCAAACCTGACGAACGCAGAAATACAAAAAGTCGAAAACCCGGAACTCACGTTCCACGAGGTGTTGGGGCGCAACCTCACGACTCAGGAATTGGAGTGGTTGGGTGGACCCACCTCACCCGTGAGACGTCCTCGCACAAACCTAAACATAGAAACCCTGCGTGCGCGCTATGGTTCCCCGTCCCCTCAAGCTACGAAACGACCACGAAACAACAACAACGTGGTATTCATCAACAAGACGGTCCAACCCGCGACGAACTCGAAAATACAAAACAAAGTGTTCCTCCTGACCGAGCTGGTGAACAACCAGGTGAAGTACGTGTACGAACGAGAGACGCTCAACAGGGTGAATCGTGCGCCATTCACGCAAAGACCGTTTCAACGATTCCACATCAAATCATACGCGACGCGAATCCCCGTGCTCACAAAGTACCGCACACTGCGAGCGAAATCCTGGAACGCGGATTTTTTCAGGGATATCGTGTTGGATGACCTCGCGCGCGATAGAATCAAACGGTACCATTATACGTTTTTTAGTCTTTTTCCAACAAAGTCCGCGTTGACAAAGTACATGGGTCTCGAGAAGACGTGGCCCATTGAGAACATGAAGACTCTCGGCAAGTTCACGCGCGCCGACATCGAGCGTTTACGTCGTTTGAAATCAGCCATCGACATCGAGACGGATGACGAACTCGTCAATCTCTATGAAAATAGAATCGTCCTCACGGTGTCCAATGAATACGGATACAGACCTCGTGATTACTCACCCATGCTTCGACGATACATCAGTAAAGTCCCGAATGCCATGTTAAATGTAGTTAAAGTTTAGTGTCGTTCATTCAGTAGAAGAAACATGTCCCTCCTCGAACAAGATTACGTCACCGTCCCGGGTCAGGTCTACGCCTGTCTCTCCATCGTCGGACCGGAGGCCCCGCAAAAGTCTGACAAGTTTGGCATTAAGATTCGCGGATGCTTCGCCACGCGCGATGAAGCCGCGTCTCACGCCAAGCGTTTGCAAAAGGAGGACGCCACGTTCAACATCTACGTGGTGGACATGTACAAATGGATTCTCATCCCACCGGATGACGCCAAGATTGAGGACGTGCACTACCAGAATGAACGCCTCGAAGAAATCATGGCGGGTTACAGAGAATCCCAATCCGCGGCTGCGAAGATGTTCGAAGAACGCAAGCGCGGTATGTTGGCGGGTACGAACCATTTCGTCCCGGGCGACGAGAACAGTAAGTTCTACACGAAGCCTGACGAAGCCCCGGTGCGCCACCCGGCCGAAGTCCTCGCTGACCTTCAGAAGGAGAAGCCCGACGCCTCCATGGAGGAACTCGTCAAGGAAGCTGATGAAATCGTCGCCAAGGAACTCGAAGAGCGCCAAGCCGCGCGCCAAAAGGCCGAGGCCGAAGCCGAAGCCGAGCCCGAGCCCGAGGCCGAGACCACCGAGTAGATTTTTTAATATAATCTAACTATATACAATGTTAAGTATCATCTTAAACATCGTGACTATCGCGCTCGTTATTGTATTCTCCCTCACCTATGGGATTCCGAATAACGTGAAGAACTCCTCACAGGAAACGACACCCCCGTGGTACTGGACGGCGTCCGACGCGTTCGATGCTAATTCTGAGTTGTTGCAATATAGACGTATTTATTGATTTGATTACATGGCTCGTAGGATGACGGGTTGCATGGTCTTGCCCATGAAGAACCCAACTATGAACGCGATGAACATCACGATGTAGGTGTTCTTGTCCAGGTTTGAGAAATCTAACTTATCGCCACCACCTTGGATGGGCGGAGGTGGTTGCATGTAGTAGTGATGCATCATGGGTTCCTCGTGACGTGGCTGATGCTGCGGTTCATCGTGTTCGTCATCGTCGCGAATCTGTGGATTATATTCAATTGGATTCCCGATGTCCGTCTCCATTATTACAACAAACGCTTTATTTTTTTAAGTCGTGCTCTCCTCGCTGTCTGAAAAGTCCGTTTCCTCTGAATCCGACACCACAAAGTCTTTGAGGCTCCCATCGTCGTCGTCATCGTCCTCGACGTCGTCCTCGTCGTCTTCATCCGAAGCCCCCTCCTGGTCCGTGGGGATGTCGTCGCTACACGAGTAATCGCTGTCGTACTCATCCTCACTGTAGTCGTCCTCCAGTTGGACGTGTTCGGGCACGTACACAACCTTCGGCTGCTTGATGACTCGTCCGTATCGCGTGGTCATTTTGTATAACTAACGGCGTCAATTGTTTAAGCGTTTGAACATGGATGGTAAAACCTTGACACTTTTTTTGGATTTGCAGGGACACCCGAGTGTCATGAATCCCTTTTTATCTACCACGAAACACATTTGACCGTGTTCTTTCCCTACATTGACACAAAAATTACTGTTTGTGAAAATTCTATTCTTCTGCACGCGAATAACCTTCGTCTCTTCGTGTCCAGTGAAATACCGTCGTATGAACGTCTCGAACTCCGCGGTCTCCACGACGCCCTCGGACGGTGGTGGTGGCGTGGGGCGACACAGGGCGGCGCCATCGGGGTAGAGCATCTTGAAGAGGGAGGGGGGCATCATGTACCTCTTCCCGACGAAGTCTCGACAGAACCCATCCCTCCTCTCGCGCACGGTCTCGCACCGACAGAAACATTTCTGTGCGATGGTGTTGTTGTTGACGTAGAACCACACGTGATTGGACCCGTGCTCCCTTCCGAGGTTTTCGCAGTACCTCGACGTCGTGGACACGAGATAGGTTGTTTTGTATTTAAATATCCTCGTGACCCTGGCCCCACCTTGACCCTCCATGTGTCTCTGTATGAACATCTCCAACGTCGCTCGAACCTCGATGTCGTCTAACTCATCCTTGGTCTGCAACTTCGTGAACGCCCCCTCCTTGATGGCTTTGGTCGGGGGTTCCACGCGCACGGTGGGGGTGTCCAGGTGGGTCCTCACGGTGGACATGTCCAGGAGTTCCACCGTCGGCGACGGGTCGATGGTCGTCAGTTTGCCCTCCTCGTAGGTGAGAATGGGCAGGTACATCCCTTGGGTCATCTTCCCTTCGTGTCCGCACCCGTCGCACCCCTTCCCCTGACACGCCGTGCACTTGGCCTTCTTGTGGGACCATGGGAGGCGGAACCCACTCCCCTTGGACCCCCTCTCGAGGTCGCCGTACACCGAACTGTCGATGACCTCGTTCCAGTCCACCCCCGCCTTTGCGGTGTAGAGGACGACGAGGATGTGTTCGCGGAGGGCGATGGCCGACGTCTGGTCCACCACCATCCCTGGCCAGTTGAGGTGCACGCCGGTCTTATATCTATTGGCATCCACGCGTTTGGGTTCGGCCACGCTGACGAGACATCGCCCCCCTCCATAGCGTCGCACCTTGTCGCATATGATTTTGCACACGTCCTGAATCTCCTCCACGGACAGGGGTTCGGTGTCCTTATAGTCGATGTCGCAGAAGAAGTTGTACACCGACGTCTTCTGTTCCACGACGAACACCTTCTCCCCTCTCTGACACGCGTCGACGTAGCGTTCGTTGAACGCACTCAATTTGTCGAATGGTACGCTGAGACATCCCCCATCCATCAACACATGCGACAAATTGCGTGAGTGTGTGAACCCTTCCTGGGCACACCATTGGCGAAACATCCTACGGTCTATTCATCAAACCGCGCGTCATCTCTAAACCAGTGGAGACAACGGGCGTCTGGACCATCCTTGGATTCCGCCAACTCCTTCTTAATGACGAGAAGTTCGTAGACTGTTTTTTCTTTGAGTTTGTTGAGTTCTCGTTCGGCCTGGTAGTCGTACCATCCCAACTTTTCGGTGTATAACTCTTTGATTTGCATTAAAATGTAGTTCTTCGACTTCATCTACTTTATCGAAAACTTTTTTCTATGTAAAGAAGTCATGCAACTGTAAAACTCCGGGTTCTTCACGACGTTCGTGGAGATGAGTCCCCAGTTCTTCTTGGCGTTGAACTCCGAGAGGGTGTCGAACGCCATGTAATCGTTCTCGTCGTAGGTTTTCTTGTAGGGTTGTTTATTTATTTTTTTAAGATTTGTCTTGTGCTTTTCGTCGTTGAACCGGCGGAGCAACTGCTGTTGTTCCCCCCTCGACCAACGCACGAAGAACACGAAGACGTGATACACGAGGTCCACCTGTGGACTCTCTTTAACTGTGAAAACGAAATCGGTGTATTCCCCCGACTTCAGAGACACCACACCCCGTGTCTCCTCCTCTAATTCCCTGAGAGCACATCGGAGGGGGTTAAAGATTTCTTTCCGCCTGCACCCGCCTGTGACGAAAATCCAATCCTTAAACCTCCGGTCCCTCACCGTGAGAAACCGTGGTTTCTCGTCAACGAAGGTTACTGGTACGGCTATGGCCTTGTACTTTTTCATTGTTGCGCATTGGCAATCTTACTATTATCGGTGGAATTTTCTTTCGGGAGCTCCGGTGCGGGCGCGGGGGCAACCTCCGCCGGTTTCACTACCGGTTCCGGCGCGGGTTGCATGTGTTTCATCACGTTCATAGAGAAACCTTTGAGTCCTTCGACGTCTTCCTTGGCGGACTTGAGTTCGCGGAACATGACCACGAGACCGGCCATGCACACGATGACGGCGAGGAGGGTGAGCGTTTGTCTATCAATGGGAATCATTGTATTTGGTATAGAAAAGTCCCTAATTTTTAAGTTCCCCAAACTGCAACTTCTGGAAGTACACGTCCTGACTCTCCCTGTCGATGGGCCGGGCTGGGGATTCTACGATTTTTTCGAGCGTCCTGGATTTCGGATCGTACGTGAGCACGAAGGCGATGGAGAGGAGCATGACAGTGGTCCACATCTCTACTACTATTTAGTTAGAATAAAGTAAGCCACCCATGCCGTTCTCCAACTTGAGGATGTTGTAGTTGATGGCGTAGATGGCGTCGGTGCACGTGGAGGTGTCGTTGACGATGCGCGCGCTGTCGAGGCGGGAGAAGTTCAAAGACCCCGTCGGCTGCGCCTTGCTGACGTCCAAGCAGAACGGGTACAGGAAGAGACCCTTCGGCGTGTCGGCGTCCGCGTGGGACGTGTGGTAGTACGACGTGACCGTGCTGAAGTTCGGGTGCGCCCACTTGTAATCGGCGACGTCGGTGCCGTTGATTTGAAGCTTCAACTTGTTGGTGGCGGTGAGGATGTTCAACGCAGTCGGGTTGGCGGAGGTCAAGCACTTCACCGGGTGGTTGAAGTTGAGTTCTTGGACCTTCGCGTCCGAGGCGAGGGCCTTTTGCACTTGGTGGATGATGATTTGTTGCGGCGCGCTGGCGAAGAACTCGCGCTCCTGGGTGTCGACGTACGCAAAGTTGGCGTAGCACTCCCACTTGTGCGAGGCGGCGCTGGCACCCCACGTGATGCGCAACTCCACGTCGTGGTAGGAGAGGGCGACCAAGGGGAGGGCGTTTTGCCACGATTCACAGAAGAAGAATCGGAGGGGGTAGAACCCAGAGGCGTTGCCGCCTTCGTAGAGACCACCGAGACGGGACTTGGAGAGGTTTTGGGCCAGGACCTTCGGGGCGATGAGGGAGGTGAACGTGGAGTCCTGGGTGTCGATGACTTGACCACCGACGAGGAGTTCCACCTTATTGATGACCGCGGTCCAGTCCGTGATGGTCGCGTCGGCTTGGGTGCCGTCGAGTTTCACCGGTTGGAGGTACATGTACGACAGGAGGTCGCCCTTGCGCTCGATGCGCACCGAGGACATGCCGTTGGCGGTGACGTTCCCCTGGATGACCTGACGTTCGACGGATTGGGAGAAGTTCGTGTGTCGCTTGTACGTACTGCGGAAAAAGCTGATTTCGGGGTTGCCGACGAGATGGGCATCTTGCTGACCAATCGCGACGAGTTGGGCGATTCCACCAGACATCTTTCGTTTATAGTATTACATGAGAATTAAATTTTTAAATCACCCACAGTGGTACGTCACACCCACGAAGGCGGCTCTATAGACCTCGTTGTGGCGCGTCGTGATCCCGCCGTTCGCGTCGAGGTAGCGGATTTTATACGCCGGCTCCGTCTCGCCCCACGGCACATCCTCCCATTGGAGCTGTCCGTGTTGGTCGAGGACGTTCACCCACTCCTGACGCACTTCTGAGAAGTAGTCCTCCGGTGTCTCTGGTTCCACCTTGGTGTCGTTGACCACGTTCTTGTAGAGGGTGCGCGTGCGCTCCACAGCCCCAAGGGTTTCCTCGGGGACTTCATCCGTGACGATGTCGTAGTAGTAGTGGACGTACGTGTTTTGTTCATCCGGTTCGAAGTCCGTCCACACCTCGGGACTGACTTCGATGACTTGGGTATAGGTGAAGGTGTTGCTGTCGTACAACCCCTGTTCATCGGCGGGAAGGGCGTTGTACACCTCTTCGGACACGACGTTCACCTGGGTCTTCGAGTACAACTCGAGGTCGTGTTCGGGGGGGACGAACACGTTGGATTGCGCGTCCACGTGGCCGTAGACCTCGACGCGTCGGTCCTTGGTGTAGTACGTCTCCTCCACGGTTCGGTCGTACGCGTTGGACGTGGCGTCTTCCAGTTGGTACCAGTAGGTGATGTTCGAGAGTTCCTTGAGGATGCGTTGGACGGGGATTTCGGGTGGATTGAAATCACAATCCATAGTTATTTTGGCGACCGTGTAGTTGTGAAG
>OBPP01000032.1_pt1 | contig 7708 bp, 15 predicted proteins | sample 1494351 | NCBI WGS metagenome assembly OBPP01 (sample SAMEA3282988, study PRJEB22092) | marine metagenome | biome: costal lagoon periodically connected to the Atlantic Ocean; feature: ENVO:00002042 | collected 2014-06-21T12:00:00+00 | depth 0 m | reverse complement strand
ACTACCTTAACGATGGCATCTATGGATCATTCAATTGTGTCTACTTCGATCACGCGAAGCCTATGATTCAACCATATAATGAGCGAGATGGGAAATTGTACGAGTCCGTCGTGTTCGGTCCGACATGTGACTCAATAGATGTGATCGCGCAAAATTGCCAGCTTCCAGATCTTGCCATTGGTGAATGGGTCTATGTCGAAAACTTTGGTGCCTACACGATCGCCGCGGCCTCAACATTCAATGGTTTCCAGCAGACGAGATGTGTCTACTGCTTCGTATAAAATAAAATGTCAGGGTAAAGTATAAAATGTCCTCAATGAAAAATAAGATGAAGCGTGCGAGCGAGCGTGCTGCTGCGGGCGCCAAGCGTGCTGCTGCCGCGACTGCCTCTGTGACCAAGCGTGCTGCTGCCGCAGCCCGAGCCAAGTATGACAAGATGCGTGAAGGTAAGAAGGCTCCAGCTACTGCGCCAACTCCATATGTCAACCAAAATGGTAACCGCATTTACAAGTCGAACAACGGTGCAGTCTTCACTAAAAATGTTGAAGGTAACCGTAACTACGCACCAGTTGCGGTGGGTATCAAAGAGCCAAACGGCAATGTCATGCCACTTAAAGTGAACAACAAGAAAACCGTTCCATTGAATATGCGACCAAGCAACAATAACAAGAACCTTGATAACAATAATATGACGAAAAACCTATGAATGAATTGAAGATTTTATAACTTCAACAGGTCTTTCTGTGCGTATAATCTTGAGAGCTAATTTTAACATACTACACACAAGTCCAGACTTTACTACTATCACACTGTGATCAATAAACTTTCGAGAGTTTGGACGATGTTTGTTCAACACTGGTTTCATACCCATCATACGACGAAATGATACATTTTCACATTGCGTCGTATCAAAGACGAGACGAACTTTTTTATTATGCTTCCAAATATTCGTAAAGTATTGGTCTAAATCATCAGGGGTGGTATCGTCCGTGATGCCAATCCGAACGTTATACATACTTTTCTCCCATCTTTTTTTTATAGGCATTATACTCATCAGCCTTCTTAAAGGCTTTGGCTTCAGCCTTGAATCCCTTGTCAATGAGCGTGAGATCCTTCTTCTTTTGGGCAGCCGTTGGCTTTTTCATCTTGTCTAAAGTGCGTCCATACTCAACGGAGTCCGCCTGGGCCTTCACCATATCTTCACCCGTCTTTATCCATTCTTTCTGAAGTTTCTCGTATTTCGTGAGCTCCGTCTTAGACATCTTGGTCGTGATTTTTTTGGGGATGAGTTTTGGTCCTTTCATATCTACCATTACGTTACATTTTTCTAAAAGTAATCTAAGAAATCAAATCATCAAAGGTGACTAACGTCGCATATTCATCATCCATCATAGGCAAACTCGCCTCGTAGTAAACGCGCTTCATGTACATGTCCATATCGTCAAAATACCTGAGAAGTTTGACGAGATCTTCGTCACACGCGGTGTCCACCATTGCGTTAAACTTTGCTTCCGAAAACTGTCTACGAGTCATGAGATTATCCCGGATGAACTCTTCAATGGGACATTCGGGGTCGGTAGCGATCTCATCAGCTTTGTACGAACAACTCATGAGAACGCGGAGACCACCACTGATCTTCTTGAGGAACTCTTTCTTTTCGAGGGTGAGAGGCATCTTTTTGAAGTGATTATTACAAAGTCTATTGGTGACTTAGGTGTCATAAAATCCAAACGCCTTCATGAAGAACTTCTTGTCAGCGTGGCTATCAAAGTAGACACGGAAACCCTTGCCAAAGTATGGCTTTGGATCATCGAGCTCTTCTTCGTCAGATTCTGATTCCGTTTCCGATTCATAGTCTGAGCCGTCTTCGTCATCAGATTCCTCGTCTTCCCAATCTTCATCGTCAAAGATCACGGTCGTGGCATCAGATTCTGAGTCTGAGTCTGAATCGGACGTGTAATAGTATTCGGTTTTCACAATCTTACGAACTGCTCGTGCCATGGTATCTATTCTCACGACGCGTGTCATCCTTATGTACCTTTAGAAGAACTCGAGACGGTGCGCTAAGGTTGGAAACGTCTCTCGCTTCCACGCCTTCTCGAGATGATCAAACATGCTGAGACGACGAGTGGAATACTCCAATCGGGAAGCTACTGGATATCGTTCACAATCTTGACGTTCGGGCATCATCTTCCAATTGTCAAAGTTTTCACTGTACCACACCTCCTTGTCCATATTATCATACTCCCGTCGGAGGGATGCGGTGAGTTGCGTTTGAAGATTTGTATCAAAATATTTATAAAGATCGTTTACAATCATCTCGTCAATCTTTGATGAGAGTGAAAGAACTTTTGAAATGTGTTCGTCACACGTCGAGTAACCATATTTGACAAAATCATCACGCCGCCTTTTTTTGAAGAATGAAAGAAGTTCTTCACACTTCAAACGAAGATGTTCCATTTGTAAATATAGGCGTTAAAACTTTATCTTTTTGGTAAGTGTAAAATGATGATTTCACCCGCTTCATTCGTAGCTACAATTTGTTCGTAGTCGTCTGTTACTGGCTCCCTGGGAGGCTTGCGAGGAGGTTGTGGGGCAAGGAGCTCCCAGAAACTCTTGAGTATTTTATATGACATTTTATCGGTGTCGGTGGTGGTTCCAAGTTAATGTTCTCGTAGATAACTTTTTCCCAAATAATACGTTGGACGTCTGAACAGAGTGGTCCAGTCGCTTGACAAAAGGCAATTCTAAAATCGTCCGTCACAAGGGGGATAAAATCCATTTTAATCACTTGAAGATTTCTCAGCACTTAGGCGATGCATCTCCAAATCAACATCCAAATAGATTCGTCTCGGTGCGTCCCACACAGCCATCTTTACCCATAAACAAAAGTTTTCAATATAGAATGGTGTCATTGACGTGATGGTTCTATAGATTGCTTTGGTGTACATTTACAGGGAAAGAGGCTTTATTTTTTATATCGGTATACTTCAGAATGTCATTGGACGATATACCGAAGAAAACTCAATATGTCATCATTGACTCAAACTTTGTGAATGGCACAAATAATGCATTTTCACTTGACCTCCAACTTGAATCAAATACACATGTTGAAGACATGAGTCGGGTCCTTGGCATCAAGATGGTAGACTTCTATATTACACAGGTGGGTGGAAATGATGGTACAGATACAGATATCGCAAAGTTTGTGGACATTGTATGCCCAGAAGTACCCAAAGTTGCACAAATTCTCGACGAAAGACACGGTCAGATATTGGCACGTGTTCCACTTGAACGCCATTTCACAGGAAGTAGTGGAGTTGTCTTGCGAGACAAACAATGGAAAAGTTTCCAACGTCAAACAAACTATTTCAATCCAATTTCAATTAAGAAGTTGAACTTTAAAATCTACGAACAACAAGATGACGGAGACTACTTATTGCTTCAACCAGATGCAAAGTGGTACATGATACTTGAGATTACAACAGTAAATATCAAGGAAAAGCCTAAAGATCGCGAGTTACAAATACTCCAAGCATTACAGCAGCTTATTGGTAAAATAGATGTACTGAATCAAAATGTACAGCGGCTGCCAGATAAACCTCCCGAGCCACCAAAAGAGAAGTATTCATTTGGCGTTCTTGTACTCATTTTGGCGACTATTTTTGGTGGTTTCATGTGGTTTGTGAATCGCGGGACTCCTTCGACCGTGTAATTGTGGCTTACCACGAATATTCTTTTGTGGTATTTTGATCGGTCTAAAATTTGGTGTAATGTGTTTCATTTAGTGATGTAGGTTTCAGTAATTTGACTTAGGCAACAGTCTTCTTTGTAACAGTCTTCTTAGTTGTGGTGGCAGCAACCTTTGGTTTTTCTGGAACTTGCACACACTTGCATTCACCCGCTGGGCCTTGGGCACCCGCTGGGCCTTGGGGACCTGGGGCACCCGCTGGACCTTGGGGACCCGCTGGGCCTGCTGGGCCTGCTGGAGCCGCGCCACCCCCATCGACAATCTTCAAGAGAAGGTTGTAGAGGCGATCCTTGTCGAGACGCGTGCGTTTCATTTCATCTTCAATTTCGGCACGAAGGGATTCCATTGTATTATATATAAAAGAGAGATTATCTTTAAACCAAATGATCATCATCGGTCCACACCTAAATAGTGGAATTGGACAACACGCGTTCAAATACACAAAGGTATTTGATAGTGCCTCGTATCATTTTATAGGTAGTGAAGTTCCTGAAGGTGAAGATGGTCTCCTCTTCTTGTTACCAATCAAATCCCATATAGACTATTTACAGTATGTGAAAACACGAGTCAAAAATCTTGCAATCATGACTGTGTGTGAGACTGAAACTGTACACGAAGACTATGATCTGATTATGAAAGAGACAAAGAGAGTGGCCGTTCCAAGTGAATTTTGTAAGAGGGTTCTCTCGAGGCAATTCCCAGATAACGACTTCTATATCATCCACGCCCATATTCCTCCACCAAATAGACCATACATATTCTACCACATTGGAAATATCATAGATGATAGAAAGAACTTTCGTGGAATACTGGAAGCTTTTGTACGCCTCAATAAACCAGATGCGAGACTTGTGGTGAAGGCGACATGTAACAAACCAGTTGATATTAAGCTGCCAAATGTCGAAGTCATCAATGGTCTCATTTCAGATGAAGAGATGGACAAACTTCACGATAGATGTGACTGCTACGTGAGCTTTTCAAAATCAGAGGGGGTTGGTATGGGTCCGGTTGAGGCAGCACTCCGTGACAAACCTGTGATCATTACAAACTATGGTGGGTCACCAGAATATGTAAAAACACCATATACGATTGATTGCGAACTTCAAGAGTTGGAGAAGGATGATTTCCTCTTCAAAAGGGGGATGGTTTGGGGAAAGCCAAACCCGAGCCAACTCTTGGAGTTCATGGAGGATGCATACAATAAGAAACTTCGCTACATGGATCACACACATACGAAAAAATTAGTTGGAAAGGAGAACATCTTACAAGAGTTCCTCTTGAATGTAAATTGTTCCGAGAACAACGATACCAATGAGAATAGTGCCACTCATTAGAGAGCTTTGTTGCGCAATCATAGTCATCACGAGTTCATCGATTGGCTTGACACCGGTTGGCTTTTTGATAATGCGTGGAACAATGATATTTAGGGCAAGGTAAAGTGCCATCGCTATTATTACAGGTCTAAGAGTGTCCTGATCCAAGATCATTTCTTTATAGTACTACTGGATTTTAATTCCGTCTAATTTGGAGAGAAGGTCACTCACATCCACCTTGTCCCCAATACTTGTGGAAGCCACTTGATGTTTGCGGCAATAGTTTCCACACACAGCCTTGAAGCGACACGCCTTGCCGGCCATTGTCGTCGCACAGCAGATCTTGTGTTGTGTTCGTTGCTCGGGAGCATTCTCTTTGGGTGGTGCGTCGAGTACAACAATCGAACTATTCCTCTTCGTATTTGTGTGCTTGATGTAGGCCATTTTACACTTCCAGGTTGCGTCAGCCAACCTGTAGCACTTATCATTTGGCTCGCGAAGGCGGTACATCTTTACCGCGTTGGCGAGGCAGGTAGACCACATAGCATCACGGACGACTTCCATTTTTATAGTGACTATTTTAGGGTCACACACCGACTTAGGCGGCCTCTCCACCAATTTGGGCCAAGTAAATATCAACTTCACCCACAAATTCCGGGCACTTTTCGGAAGTCTTTCGAGTTACCATATCCTGAACATTTGTCACATGCTCCTTGAACTTTTTAACATCAATACCAGTGGCATTGTGGATTTGGGATTCTGAGGCGATATCTTTGAGTGCATAGAAGTAGGCTGTGGCGTAGTTGGCATGGAGAACCGCGATGACCGGTGAGGCATCCTGCTGCGCTGCGACAGCGTATCTCGCAGATTGTCTCACAAGTTTCTCGATAGACTTGTTCATGCCGCGTGTCTTATTTTGCATCATGAGATAGAGTACAAATATCACACCTATGAGATAAAGGTAAGCCATCTTCTATATATAAGTATGAAAATAAAATGGAAATATCTGTGTCACACGTGTCTGGCACCCCTCGATCCACGCTATACATTTACAAAAAATTGGGAACTCAGTCTATTTGATGAATATTTACATGAAACAAATTTACCATTTGAACTGAACGCCATATATAACCTTAAAGGTGTGAAGGTGTGTAAATGTTGCTACACGAATAGATCCATGAAGTATAATCCGCGCGTACATGCCATGAGACAGACTGGGATGATTAAGTTTAATAGACCAAAAACAGAATCAATTACACGAAGTGAAATGAAGCAATGGGTCGAAGAATTCCACGAGATCCTTGAAGATTACATAGCTTAAGTGAGAGCCTCTTGTATTAAGAAATCAAGAAAAATGGGTGAGAGTATTCAAAAACTCACGCACATTGAACATGTCCTTAAGAGACCGGATTCATATGTAGGTCCAGTGGACATCAGTTCTGAACCGTACTGGATACTTAACAAGGCTCATAACAGATTCGAAAAGAAAAGTCTCAACTATTCCCCAGCTTTGCTCAAGATTTTCGATGAAATATTGGTCAACGCAATTGACAGAAACTCGGTCCATCCGAAGGGTGTTTCGAGCATCTCGGCGGGGATAGACAAGGAGACTGGTGCTGTTACAATTGAAAACAATGGCCCCCTCGGTGGTATCGGTGTTCGTATGCACGAAAAGGAAGGGCTATGGAATCCGGAACTCACATTTGGTCATCTTCTCACGAGTACAAACTATGATGACACACAAAAGCGGATCGTTGGTGGTCGCAATGGCTACGGTGCCAAGTTGACCAATATCTACTCCACTGAGTTTTCGGTCATTATCAAAGATCACGAAAATAAGAAGACTTATTCCCAGAAATGGGAAAATAACATGACTGTGTGTCATCCACCGAAAATCACAAAGCACTCCGGTGCGACTTCTTCAGTTTCAATTACTTTTGTTCCAGATTGGAAAAGATTTGGGATGAAAAAGATGGATGCCGCGATTTACAAGATTTTTGAAAAGAGAGTTTGGGATGCAAACATTTGTACGACACCCAACTGTAAGGTTAAGTTTCAAGGTGAAGCTCTCCCCAAGACGGCCTTTGAAGCTTATGCCAAGATGCACGAAGGTGTCACAGATATCTGTTCAGTGTCCACTGATCGCTGGTCGGTATGTATTGGTCCTTCAGAAAATGGACTTGAACAAGTGTCCTTTGTAAATGGTATTTGTACCACAAAGGGTGGCACCCATGTCGACCATGTCACATCCCTTGTGGCTTCGGGCATCATCGACGAGATGTCCAAAAAGATCAATCTCAAACCACAACAAGTCAAGAACACTTTCAATATCTTTGTGAAGGCGACCCTTGAGAATCCAACCTTCTCGAGCCAAGTCAAGTCGGAGTGTACCTCAAAGACTCAAGACTTTGGAAGTAAGTTTGAGCCACCCAAAAACTTTGTGAAGAATGTTCTCAAGACTGGGATCCAAGACGAACTCACGGCACTCTCAAAGTTCAAGGAGATGAAAGAGCTCAAAAAGACGGATGGCGTTCGCAAGTCTAAAATCACGGGTATTCCCAAATTGGATGATGCAAACAAGGCGGGGACGTTATGGCAATCATAACTAACATCCAAAACAAAGGATATTCATATCCACCTTTAA
>OBPP01000031.1_pt1 | contig 7870 bp, 4 predicted proteins | sample 1494351 | NCBI WGS metagenome assembly OBPP01 (sample SAMEA3282988, study PRJEB22092) | marine metagenome | biome: costal lagoon periodically connected to the Atlantic Ocean; feature: ENVO:00002042 | collected 2014-06-21T12:00:00+00 | depth 0 m | reverse complement strand
GCTTTACTCCCCGAGATGCCAGAATCGCATGATTTTCATGCCCACGTTGAGGTACTGCCTGTTCCCGTGGTACCAGTTGTGCATGTGCATAGCTAGTCAAGGGATGTGAGGTATTGGGCAGTGACGCCTGGCGTTGAAAGTGACGTCTGGCGTTGAAAATTTTGAGTGCCGTCTGATTTTCCGTGATGGGAAAGAGGCAGACAGCAGGTGCTTCTTCATATGCACGCTATACTCTTTCATGGAAGCATTGGTTTTTCTAATCTTCTCAAACACATCAAGGAGAGTTTGATCCTGGCTCAGAAGGAACGCTGGCAGCGTGCATAACACATGCAAGTCGAACGGTAGTATATCTTCGGATATATGAGAGTGGCGAACGGGTGAGTAACACGTAAGAATCTACCTTTGGGACGGGGATAACTTCTGGAAACGGATGCTAATACCCGATACGCTGTGGAGTGAAAGAATTTCGCCCAAAGATGATCTTGCGTCTGATTAGCTAGTTGGTAGGGTAATGGCTTACCAAGGCGACGATCAGTAGCTGGTCTGAGAGGATGGACAGCCACATTGGAACTGAGACACGGTCCAAACTCCTACGGGAGGCAGCAGTGGGGAATTTTCCGCAATGGGCGAAAGCCTGACGGAGCGACGCTGCGTGAAGGATGACGGCCTGCGGGTTGTAAACTTCTTTTCTCGAAGAAGAATAAATGACGGTATTCGAGGAATAAGCATCGGCTAACTCTGTGCCAGCAGCCGCGGTAAGACAGAGGATGCAAGTGTTATTCGGATTGATTGGGCGTAAAGCGTCTGTAGGCGGTTTAGAAAGTCTTTTGTGAAATTCTTCAGCTCAACTGGGGGTCCGCAAAAGAAACTTCTAAGCTTGAGGGAAGTAGAGGTATAGGGAATTTCCGGTGGAGCGGTGAAATGCGTAGATATCGGAAGGAACACCAATATGGCGAAGGCACTGTACTGGGCTTTACCTGACGCTAAGAGACGAAAGCTAAAGGAGTGATTAGGATTAGATACCCTAGTAATTTTAGCCGTAAACGATGGAAACTCACTGCCGAGCCGGTATTCGGAGCGGTGGTCAAGCTAACGCGTGAAGTTTCCCGCCTGGGGACTACGCATGCAAATGTGAAACTCAAAGGAATTGACGGGGACCCGCACAAGCGGTGGAGTATGTGGTTTAATTCGATGCAACGCGAAAAACCTTACCAGGGTTTGAAATCATTCCAAAACCTTTTGAAAGAAAGGCCTCCTTCGGGATGGAATGACAGGTGGTGCATGGCTGTCGTCAGCTCGTGTTGTGAAATGTCAAGTTAAGTCTTGTAACGAGCGCAACCCATGTCATTTGTTGCTGTTTTCAGTGCTTAAATGAGACTGCCGCTCTACAGCGGAGGAAGGTGTGGATGATGTCAAGTCAGCATGCCCCTTATATCCTGGGCTACACACGTACTACAATGGTCGGGACAATGAGCTGCAAACCTGCAAAGGCTAGCCAATCTCAAAAACCCGATCTCAGTTCGGATTGTACTCTGCAACTCGAGTGCATGAAGGTGGAATCGCTAGTAATCGCTGGTCAGCATACAGCGGTGAATACGTTCCCGGGTCTTGTACACACTGCCCGTCACACCATGGAAGTCGACTCTTCCCTAAGTCGTTACTCGAACCCTTTTGGGACGAGGATGCCGAAGGCAGGGTTGGTGACTAGGGTGAAGTCGTAACAAGGTAGCCGTACTGGAAGGTGTGGCTGGAATACCTCCTTTTAATGAGATTTTGAACACGGAATTGCTCAGATGAGCAATTCTCTCCTGTTCATAAAGACCAAGCCGGAAGCGGCGCGTAATTGCCGCTGGCTACGGGCTATTAGCTCAGGTGGTTAGAGCGCACCCCTGATAAGGGTGAGGTCTCAGGTTCAAGTCCTGAATAGCCCATGGCACGGGGGTATAGCTCAGTTGGTAGAGCGCTGCCTTTGCAAGGCAGACGTCAGCGGTTCGAGTCCGCTTACCTCCAGCCAAATGATTTATCTCCGAGATAAATCTTGAATTGTGGAAATGTCATTTGAAAACAAAATCAATCAACAAAGAGTATATGGTGGAGATCTAGGGACCTAGAGCCGATGAAGGGCGTGATAACCGACGATATGCTCCGGGGAGCAGGACGTATGCTTTGATCCGGAGATTCCCGAATGGGGCAACCTTAAACATTCCTTCTTGAATTCATAGAGAAGAGAAAGACAACTCAGTGAACTGAAACATCTTAGTAGCTGAAGGAAAAGAAAGCAAAAGCGATTCCCAAAGTAGCGGCGAGCGAAATGGGAACAGTCTAAAAGAAACATGTATGTTTCTGGTTATAGGACCAAACAGAAAGGTATAGAAAATCTTGAGAAACGAAGCAGCTGAAACCTGCGCCATAGATGGTGAAAGCCCAGTCGTTGAATCTTGACTCAATGCCGTTTGGCTCCCAAGTAGTATGGGGCACGTGAAATCCCGTATGAATTCGCGAGGACCACCTCGTAAGACTAAATACTCCTAGGTCACCGATAGCGAAAAGTACCGCGAGGGAAAGATGAAAAGAACCCCTTTGAGGGGAGTGAAATAGAACATGAAACCGTATACTTACAATTGGTAGGAGGATGAACACATCTGACTGCATGCCTGTTGAAGAATGATCTGGCGACTTACGGTAAGTGGCATGGTTAAGATTTTTCATCGAAGCCAAAGCGAAAGCATGTCTGAATAGGGCACTCGTCCCTTATCGTAGACCCGAACCCAGGTGATCTAACCATGACCAGAATGAAGCTTTGGTGATACGAAGTGGAGGTTCGAACCGACCGATGTTGAAAAATCGACGGATGAGTTGTGGTTAGGGGTGAAATGCCAATCGAACTTGGAGCTAGCTGGTTCTCCTCGAAATGCGTTGAGGCGCAGCGGTTAATTATGAACTTTTAGGGGGTAAAGCTACTGTTTCGGTGCGGGCTGCGAAAGCGGTACCAATCTGTTGCAAACTCGGAATACCTAAAATGACTTCAATTAGCCAGTGAGACTATGGGGGACAAGCTTCATAGTCAAAAGGGAAACAGCCCAGACCATCAGTTAAGGCTCCTAAATAAAAGCTAAGTGGTAAAGGAGGTGAAAACGCAGTGACAATCAGGAGGTTTGCCTAGAAGCAGCCACCCTTTAAAGAGTGCGTAATAGCTCACTGATCAAGCGTTTTTGCGCCGAAAATTTCCGGAACTAAGTTTTTTGCCGAAGCTATGGATATATTACTAACATAATATGTGGTAGAGGAGCGTTCCGCCCAGGGAGAAGCCAAGCGCGTAAGCCGCGGTGGACAGGGCGGAAGTGAGAATGTCAGATTGAGTAACGAAAACACTAGTGAGAATCTAGTGCCCCGAAAACGTAAGGGTTCCTCTGCAAGGCTCGTCCTCAGAGGGTCAGTCAGGACCTAAGGTGAGGCCGAAAGGCGTAATCGATGGCAAGAAGGCTTATATTCCTTCACTATTCCTTTATTAGTCCTGAGGGACGAACAAATACATTGAAAGAGATCTTCCAGACTTGGCAGTTTGGACTCATGGATTTCTTTACAAGGTATTTTTTCCAAGAAAAGCTCATTCGACTTTGATAAAGGAATACCTGTACCGTAAACCGACACAGGTACGTGGGTTGAATAAACTAAGGGGAGCGAGATAACTCTCTCTAAGGAACTCGGCAAATTGGCTCTGTACCTTCGGAAGAAAGAGTGCCCTGCATAAGGGCCGCAGTGAAGAGATCCAGGCGACTGTTTACCAAAAACACAGGTCTCCGCAAAGTCGTAAGACGATGTATGGGGGCTGACACCTGCCCAGTGCCAGAAGGTTAAAGAAGTTGGTTAGTCTTAGACAAAGCTGACGACTGAAGCCCTGGTGAACGGCGGCAGTAACTATAACTGTCCTAAGGTAGCGAAATTCCTTGTCGGGTAAGTTCCGACCCGCACGAAAGGTGTAACGATCTGGATACTGTCTCAGAGAGAGACTCGGTGAAATAAAAATATCTGTGAAGATGCGGATTACCTGTACGCGGACAGAAAGACCCTATGAAGCTTTACTGTAACCTGGAATTGCTCTCAAGCTTATCTTGCGCAGCTTAGGTGGGAGACGTTGAAGTCCTTTCTCCGGAAAGGATGGAGTCATCAGTGAGATACCACTCTTGGTAAGCTAGAGCGCTCATTTCTAACCGTTATCCGGTAGAAAGACAGTTTCAGGCGGGCAGTTTGACTGGGGCAGTCACCTCCCAAAAGGTAATGGAGGTGTACAAAGGTTCTCTCAGGCTGGACGGAAATCAGCCATAGAGTGTAAAAGCATAAGAGAGCTTGACTGCGAGACTGACATGTCAAGCAGAGACGAAAGTCGGTTTTAGTGATCCGACGGTGCTGAGTGGAAAGGCCGTCGCTCAACGGATAAAAGTTACTCTAGGGATAACAGGCTAATCTCCCCCAAGAGTTCACATCGACGGGGAGGTTTGGCACCTCGATGTCGGCTTATCGCATCCTGGAGCGGAAGTACGTTCCAAGGGTTGGGCTGTTCGCCCATAGAAAGCGGTACATGAGCTGGGTTCAGAACGTCGTGAGACAGTTTGGTCCATATCCCGTATAGGCGTTTAGAGCATTGAGAGGATCTCCCCTTTGTACGAGAGGACCAGGTGGGGACAAACCGCTAGTGTACCAGTTATTCCGCCAGGGGTAAACGCTGGGTAGCTATGTTTGGAGTAAATAACTGCTGAAAGCATATAAGTAGGAAGTTCACCTTAAGATGAGTGCTCTTTTGTCAATGTCTAGTTCGACATAAAAGACAAGGAAGGTCACGGTAAGACTAACCGTTTGATAGGCGTGATGTAGACGTCCAGTAATGGATTTTGAAGCTGACACGTCCTAATAGACCGAGGGATTTGATTTTATTTATTATTTTTTTTATTCTTGGTGTCTTCGTCAAAGTCGAGACACAGCATCCCATTCCGAACTGCGTGGTGAAAGGCTTTTGAGATAACGATAGGACAAGGGCCACTTTCTCTGAAAACATATCGATGCCAAGACTTATTATTTATTAACTATATTTCTAAAGGGGGTTGCTAGTATTAGCAACCCCCTTTTTTGTTTCCTTTTTTTATTAATATAAAATAAAATTCACAATAACTCCATTCAATCGGAGGACAAGCCTCTAAAATCAAAAAATATCACTGTATAAGAAGTCTAATTAGCTTATTTAAAGCTTACATAGTATTTAGATTATATTGTTTTAAATTTTGATGTTTGAGTCATTTAAAGTATTGTTTACCGAAATATCCACTAAAATTCTTAGATAAAGGCATTCAGTTCAATGACCTTTAATCACACTAAAAAATTATTTATCAAGTTCATCTAATAATTGAAGTGCTTCTTTTAGTTTATTTTGTACATCTGAGACAGAATTTAAATATGGAAGAATTCCTTCAAAAATATAACATAAACGAACTCGGCGGTTTAATTTTGTTTTATAAAAAACATTACCAGCAGTTGTTTTTTGTTTTGGTGAAAAATATGATTTACATAATAAAATATTTATATATTCAATTCCATGTTTTTCTGTACTTTGAAATACAATACTCGGATACGGGATAACTGAGCGCTTATCAATGTAAATGTGGCCTTCACTTAAAAAATACCCAGCAAGCAATGCAAATTCCATTTCGATACAATCACGATGAAAAGGAGTACAGGTTTATTTTGCTCAACGGGAATACCTTGGTGCGAAAGTAGTTATGTTAGGATAACTTTCGGATTCCTCATATTTAATACTAAGCGTTCCGTAAGTTTTGTACGACAGTTCTTTAAGAATGGGTCAATTCCAGTAAGAATATAATGTAAACAAAAACGATGGGTTAAAAAATTACGATATACTGGCTTAAATGTGGGGTTTTTAGTAGATTCATAAATTGTAATCCTTGTTTGAAGTTGTTTTGCAACGTATGCAACAACTGACTCATCAAGAGTCTTGTCGTGAAATCTTTGATTTGAATTCCGAATGCTGTTTTTGTCAAACTCACATCTCCAGTAAGCACCCCTTCTAAAAAAGCAAATTCTAATTCTGAAGGTTTTTTACAAACATTCCGTCCATTTTTTTGTGACATATAGTCTATCCCTCCGGGGTGTTCAGTTTTAGTGAATAAGATTGACTTTCTGTGTTTTTGATTTTGAATTATGAAAAGTGCCCCCGAAGGGGCACCGAAGTGTTTAAGTTTACATGAGTAAACTTAAAGAACTTAACTATGCGTTGATTGAAGGAGCTTCAACTGATGCAAGGTCAAGTGGGAAGTTGTGAGCGTTACGCTCGTGCATTACTTCCATACCGAGGTTAGCACGGTTAACGATATCAGCCCATGTGTTAATTACACGTCCGTTAGAATCTACTACAGACTGGTTGAAGTTGAAACCGTTAAGGTTGAAAGCCATAGTAGAAATACCAAGAGCTGTGAACCAGATTCCCATTACAGGCCAGATTGCGAGGAAGAAGTGGAGTGAACGTGAGTTGTTGAATGAAGCGTATTGGAAGATAAGACGTCCGAAGTAACCGTGTGCAGCTACGATGTTGTAAGTCTCTTCTTCTTGTCCGAACTTGTATCCAGCGTTTGCAGACTCGTTCTCAGTAGTCTCACGGATGAGAGATGAAGTTACGAGTGAACCGTGCATAGCAGAGAAAAGTGAACCACCGAATACACCAGCAACACCAAGCATGTGGAATGGGTGCATGAGGATGTTGTGCTCAGCCTGGAATACGATCATGAAGTTGAAAGTACCAGAAATTCCGAGTGGCATTCCATCAGAGAAAGAACCTTGTCCGATTGGGTAGATAAGGAAAACAGCAGTTGCTGCTGCTACAGGAGCTGAGTAAGCTACTGCGATCCAAGGACGCATTCCTAAACGGAATGAAAGCTCCCACTCACGACCCATGTATGAACAAATTCCGATGAAGAAGTGACATACGATAAGCTGGTAAGGACCACCGTTGTAAAGCCACTCATCAAGTGAAGCTGCTTCCCAAATTGGGTAGAAGTGAAGTCCGATAGCGTTAGATGTAGGGATTACAGCACCAGAGATGATGTTGTTTCCGTACATAAGTGATCCAGATACTGGCTCACGGATACCATCGATATCCACTGGAGGAGCAGCGATGAAAGCTACGATGAATACTGAAGTTGCTGTTAATAAAGTAGGGATCATTAATACACCGAACCATCCGATGTATAAACGGTTCTCAGTTGAAGTAATCCAAGAACAAAAACGTCCCCATACTGTCGCGTTTGCGCGGCGCTCTAAAGTTGCAGTCATAATAAAGAAGAATAAAAATTTTAAAGAGTTACAAAATCTAAGCTTCTTCACAACAAAGAAAACATATAAGATCTGTTACAACACACTATAACACAACACAACACACAACACAGAACAAAAAAAAAATATTACATTATAGTTTGGCAGTTTTGGGAAAGTAAAAAACTTTCAAAAAAAGGGTATTCTATTTCTAAAAGTTAGAGAATACCCTTTTTTTTTTGATTTTTTATTACGAAACAAATGAGTTTAATGCACCAACAACAAAAACTAAAAGAATCCAAAGTGCTGAACCAGAGAACACGAGACCTTTTGAAGATGCCCATCCCTCAGGTGATGCAAGAAGTACAGGTACACCAATTACGAGAGCTAATGAAAGTCCAATAAAAGCAAGAAGTGTAAGTTGAAAGATAAAAAGCATAGGATTAGATTCCTTAAAAAATGATTTTCAGCCCAAAGTTTTAAGTCTTAATACATTTAAGTCTTAAACTAGTGTTTAGTTCTGATTAATATATGGTTGTTTTAACTATCAAAA
>OBPP01000030.1_pt1 | contig 8111 bp, 2 predicted proteins | sample 1494351 | NCBI WGS metagenome assembly OBPP01 (sample SAMEA3282988, study PRJEB22092) | marine metagenome | biome: costal lagoon periodically connected to the Atlantic Ocean; feature: ENVO:00002042 | collected 2014-06-21T12:00:00+00 | depth 0 m | reverse complement strand
GTATGAATAAGGATGCCATTCGCGAAGGGCTCCTCAAGTTTTTCGGTGGCGATGAAGTCAGGGTTGAGGGGGCACTCAACGCCATCCAGGACACTATTAAAGTAAAGGAATCAACTTCAGTGTCATTAACTGGGATAAAAGATAAGCCCGAAAAGGAAGATAAGTAAGAACTATGGTTTGGAGTCAATACATCGAAGACGCCACCCGCGGTTCTGATGTGGACCTCTCCGAAGATGACGAATATAACGATGACTTTCATCTCAGTATTGACGATTGGCAAACCAAATACTCAGATGAACTTTGGATCATGTGGGACATGGTACAACAACTCGTGAGAGATGCATTTATGGAACACGAACTGCTGACAGAGTGTTCATACTCCGATTTTGCGGATTTTTGTTCCACGGAGCACACAGATGATTGTGACTTTGTGTGGATTCCATACGAAGCCCAACTCTCGTACATATGGAGACATCTACAACATTACTTGGACGATACGAGTCTCTACAATGAAATAATGCCAGGGGCTACATATGACCATTGGGTTAGATTTGCATTTGAGCACAGTAGGCAAAATAATCTGAGGGTATAGTAACCATGCTCCCAGATATCACGTCACAGAAAGTTGCGATCCCAGCCGCTCTTTTTTTGGCACTCAGCCCCGGCGTTCTTTTGACTACCGAGGGCAAAAATGTCAAGTTTATGAACGGACGAACCACTCAAATGGCCGTTTTCTTCCACGCCCTCGTGTTCTTCCTCGTGTACAGCCTCGTTGCCCGTGCGATGGGTCTCGTTTTGACGAAGACCGATTTGATCGTCACAACGACGCTCTTCTTGGCGTTGAGTCCAGGTCTACTTCTCACGATCCCCCCAGGTTCTGGTGGTCTTGTCCAATCCGGTCAAACAAGCTTCACCGCGGCCCTCACGCACGCCGTGGTGTTCGCGGTGGTCTTCGCGCTTTTGCGTCGCCAATTTCCTCAATACTACTAAGTAGGAAGATGAAGTACCTTGTGTTGGGTCCGGCATCGATGGGTATCTATTCGATGATAGGCACGATGAAGGCTTTAGAATCCGAAATGGTAGATGTCAAAGAAATATCCGGTTCGTCTGCTGGCGCAATCTTGGCACTATTTCTAGCTTTGGGGATGTCTGTTGATGAGATATTGGATGCGTCTCTGTCTTTAAATATCCCCGAATTTGTTAAAATACGCATTGGCTCATTCTTTAACAAATTTGGTTTTGTTGACATGAATCCAATTCGTAAAAAATTTGTTCAAATTTGTAAATGTGATCCTACATTCGAGGAACTCGATATGAAGATCTATGTATCGGCGTACTGTTTAAATTCAGCTACGACTGAATATTTCTCGAGGGATACCCATCCTAAAATGAAGGTCATAGATGCCGTGTGTATGAGCATGGCTATACCCGTTGTTTTTGCGTGTGGGACACACGAGGGAAAGACATATGTCGATGGTGGGACACAAGAACGATATCCATTGGCGCCATTTTATGACAAAAGGCCATATGAAATCACATGCATAAAGTTAAAGATGGATAAAACATATCAACCTGAAATTTCTAATATGAAGCAGTACATAGAAGCTTTGATTCGATCATCTTTAAATACGAGAGTTGAGCCAATAAAGGATATAAATCTCGTCGAAATAAATGTGGGAATGACAAATGTGTTTGACTTTAACATGTCATACGAAGAAAAACTACGATTATATAACATCGGTTATTCAACCATAAAATAAATATTACACTTTTTTTGTTAACTTAATATAAACCATGAACGCGTGCGACCCGGACGCGGATATAGAAAATCTCAGGGAGTTGATCAAGCTCAACACCGGGGTTGAAATTAAGCTAACAAAAAAAGAAATATGTCAAGCCTACGATGAAATTCAGGAGGGGAAGTTGCCACTGCCACCACTTGTTATGACATCAAATCGCACTTATCTGATTGATAAGAAGTCACCTCTGAATGCAAACGATTATGAAATCATTTTTAGTTCATCTTCTAAGCGCGCGGACCTGAAACGGGTGGCTCGCAAGGTTGGTATTAAGAATGTCGAGCAGATGACGAAGAGTCAAATCGTTGATTCCATCGGCAAACGGTTGAGGTATATGAAGATACATGAGCCAGTTAAAATAGGTAGACGCCAACATATTTCTATTAACACAAACACAGCAGTGAATAACACAGCAGTGAATGAGAATAGTGCGTATGAGGGAAATTTCAATACGGGGGTGAACACGAATGTGAACATGAACACGGGGGCCACCAATAACAATTACAAGCCCACTGTGTCCACCACCAACAACTACAAGCCCACCGTGACCACCAACAACAATTACAAGCCCACCGTGACCACCATCAACAATTACAAACCCACCGTGAGCACCAACAACTACAAGCCCACCAACAATTACAAGCCCGTGGCTGCGACAAAGACGTCTCGAGTCACAATTCCAAGTGGTGGTCTATTTGCAGGTGGATTTAAGCCAAAGTTTTTGGGTGGAACGCGACCGACCAATAAGAAACCTGGATTTTTTGCTGGTCTCTTTGGTAAGAAAAATAACAGCTTCATTCCATCGAATAAGTTTACGAATTCTAAACCAGGGTATGCCTTTTACAAAGGTAACAAAGGGTTGGGTTACTATAAAAATACAAAACGTCTCCAAGGACCAACATTACCCGCGGTAAATGCCACTCCTCGGCGAAACATACCAAGAGATGAAAACTTTTCTCTCGAACTCGCCACGGCCAGAATTAAAGAACTTGGTCTGAAGCAAGAAGCCAAGTTTTTGAAGAGGCTTAATGCACCCGGCACCAAGCGTAAAGATATCGTGACGCAAGCCGAACTGGCTAACACGGAAGAGAAGAATCTCATCTCTTTTCTGAACCGTCTCAATATTAACCAAGCATCGAAAAATCAATTCGTAAATCGTATGTCCACAAATGACTTTAAACTTCTTCGGGTTCAAGCTCAATTGAAAGCCGATGAAAATTCGAATGTCAAACGAACAAATGAAGAAAAGATGTCTTTGGCTCTAAACCAAACAAATCTCGGTAATGTTGATAAAGATCGTTTCATTGAACGAGCGAAACAAAATGGTACAAACATTAATAGCCTTATCAAGGAAGCTATGCAAATGAACGCCAATGTTCGTGCGACCCAGATTGATGAAAAGAAGAACATCTTTCGTCGGATGATGTCAAACATTAATCTGAATAATGCCGATAAAGAAGGTTTCATTAGCCAAATCAACATGAAGACAAATTTGAACAACTTGGAGACCAAGGCGAAGAATCTTGAAAAAGAACGAATCAAACAAAAGCGAGATATTGTCTCTGAAAATATTCGATCATTTTTGAACCCACTCAAGATTAATCAAACGAATAAGAATAGACTTGTTCAAAAGTTTAAAAACGAAAATGTCACCATGAATTCTGTGAAGAATGAAGCCATTGGCCTCCTCCGTGCACAACTTAACACAAACCTCAATGGAATCAATTTGAATCAAACGGATAAGAATGCAATCATGCGAAAGTTTACCAATGGTAACCTTGATGTGAACAAGTTGATAAGTGAGGCAAAGCAGAAAAAGGGTGCCAATGTGGTGAACACTCGAAAACGAGAACTTCAAACTTTTTTGAATGGGACAATTCTTCCTCAAAACAACAAACAATCATTCATAAACAGATTGAATGTAGAAAATGCCAACATCAACACCATAAAACGAGAAATCAAAGAACTCGATAAAGTCCTACGAAACAAAGACAAGGGTGTCGAACGAAATACATTCAATACTTTCCTCAACGAACTTAAATTGGGTAACCAAAACAAGACGAATTTTATTCAGAGATACAATGCTGGAAATTTCACAAATCTAAAGACCCTTCAAAACGAAGCGCAAACAATGAAGCGACAACAACTCAACCAGAAGAAGATTGCGAATAAGGAAAATTTGAAGCAATATATGAATTCAAAGAATTTGTCCAACGAAGTCAAAATAAATATTGAGAAGAAGTTTAATTCGAATGAAGCCAATCTCAATACACTTCGTAACGAAATCAATAAAATAGTCACAAATAGACTAAAGCAAGTCAAGGATACATTTATCAATAATGTATCAAAGTCAAACATTGCACAAAACAAGAAGAATGAATTTATTCGACGCTTGAATGCAAACAATGTTAATACGACTTCATTGCGAACCGAATTCAATACAATGATCAAAAATATGGTTGCTGAAAAGCGCAAAGCAAATCGATCGAAGCTTGAAGAGTACTTGAAGAAGAATGAACTTTCAAATGAAAACAAGGCTAAAATTTTGGAAAAGTTTGATACAAACAACAAAATCACTTATGATGGAATCGCACAAGAAGTGAACGCGACCGTTGCTTTTAAAATACAAGAGGCCAAAAATAAGAACAAACAAAAACTTGACGCATACATGAATCAAATGGGACTCAATAAAGGTAACCGAAATGGTATTCTCGGTATGAATGTCAACTTTGATGAAGGCAAGGAGATGGCAAATCGGTTGTTCCAAACAAAAATGAAACAAAAACGAGCTCAAAATTTTGAAAAACTTAACCAACATCTCAATCAATTGAATGTTGCGAGAGCCAATAGAAAACAATTCTATACAAGTTTGAATCAACGAGTGAACTTGAACACTATTTTCAAAAATGCAAATGCATTTGCCGTCGGTGCCAAAGAGAAAAAGTTTAGAGAGCTCATGAATACATTGAATGATTTGACACCCAATAATAGGTCGGAACTTGAAAATAAACTCAATGGTATCGTGACGAATTGGGGTGATCTCGAGCGTTTCGCGACGACCCGTGCGATTGAACGAGCCAAAGAAAAGAGGGTGAGTGAACGCAAGAAACTCGTGAATTTTATGAATTCAATCGAACTCAACGCGAACGCACAAGAACAATTATTGGAGAACCTCGATGCCGCACTCAAAAATGTTGAGTCTTTGAAACGAAATGCGACTCGTAAAAAGTTGGACATGGCCACAAATAATATAAGTTCTTCGGAGAAGGCGAATATTATGAATCGGTTTGATAAACAAAATATTACTTTGAACTTTGCTTTGAGAGAAGTTGAAAAAATGAAGACTAAAAAGGCAGCCGAGCTTAAGAGGAACAATGAACGAAAAGAGCTTTCGAATCATATGAATGCCTTGAATTTGAATAACACAACCAAGAATGGAATTTTGAACAAGTTTGATAAATCAAATGGCAGTCTTGATACTCTCAAGAATGAAGCGTCAAAGCGCAAGAGTGAGATTGTCGCTGCACAAAGAAAAGCAAACCGCGACACTCTGTCAAATTTTTTGAACACAGTTGATGAACTCAATGAGACGAATAAAAAGACCATCTTGAATAAGTTTGATACCAATAACAAAGAGACCCTTGAAACTATAAAAATTGCGGCACAAAACCTCCAAAAGCAAAAAATTGTTCAAAAGAGATTTGCAAATAGGGGTGAAGTATCCAAGTACCTCAATGAACTCGTACAAAAGGGTCTCACGACCGAAGAGAAGAATGCGATTCTCGGTAAGTTCAATAGCAATATGACTGTGACTGCGAATGCCATTAAAAAAGAGGCTACGAATGCTCTCAACTTGAAAATCAGAACAAAAATTGAAGAAAACCGCAAGAGTCTTAAAAACTACATAAGCACTCTCAAGATTTCCAAAGAAAATCAAAACAAGATTTTGGAAAATTTCAACGCTAGTCCAAACACGTTGAGTAATCTCAGAAATCGAGCCACACAGTTGAATGAAAATAGAAGACGATACGAACAAACTCTCAAGAATGTATCCAACAAGCTCAAGAATCTTTCAAACCTGACCAACGAAAACCGAAAAGCCTTTATGAATAGCATCAATACTAATGGCGCCAACAAGGTTGTCACCAACGCCACCAAGTTGAACACTAACCGTAAGGAAGCCAAGAGGCTTGAACAAGAAAAGAAGGCGAAGGAGCAGCAAATAAAGAATGTGACCGCCAAGCTTCAAGTCTTAAACTCTTTGGAACGCAATAACCGTATAAAATTCTTGAATCTTCTTAATACAAATGGTGCCAACAAGGTTGTGGCTAACGCAACCAAGTTGAATGCTAACCGTAAAGAAGCTAAGCGTCTCTTAGCCGAGGCAAAGGTAAAGGTGAGAGAAAAACTCCGAACACTTACAAATTTGACAGATGAAGAACGCAATTTGTTTGTGACTAAATTGGAAACAACCAATACAAACACAGTGATTGCGAATGCCACCAAATTAAATATTAACCGTAAAGAAGTCAAAAAGGCACAAGAAGAGAAAAATCGTAAAGAAAAAGAGATGAAAAATCTCGCAAATAAACTGCAAGCTCTCAATACATTGGAACTCAATAATCGAAAAGCATTCATGGATCGCTTCAATACGAATGGACCAAATAAGATATTGGCCAACGCCATCAAGTTAAACACCAATCGCAAAGAAGTGGCACAAGTCAAAAAAGATGTGACTAAAAAGCTTAACAGTCTCACAAACCTTCAAAATAATGAAAAAGCTATGTTTTTGAACCGTCTCAACGCGGATGGTGCCAACAAGGTTGTGGCCAACGCGACCAAGTTGAACACTGATCGTAAGACTAGCAAGAATACGACTAATAAACTCGAGGCCCTTACCAATCTGACCAGTGAAGAACGAAAGGGGTTCTTGAATCTTCTTAACACGAATGGTGCCAACAAGGTTGTGGCCAATGCGATCAAGTTGAACACTGATCGTAAGGAGGCTAAGAGACTTGAAGCACAAAAGAAAAATGTTTCCAATAAGCTTGGAACCCTTACCAACTTGACCAACGAAGACCGAAAGGCGTTCTTGAATCTTATTAACACGAATGGTGCCAACAAGGTCGTGACCAATGCGACTAGGTTGAATACCAACCGCAAGGAGGCTAAGAGACTTGAAGCACAAAAGAAAAATGTGTCTAATAAGCTCGAAGCCCTAACTAACCTAACTAATGAAAACCGAAAGGCGTTCTTGAACCGTCTCAACGAGAATGGTGCTAATAAGGTCGTGGCCAATGCGACCAAGCTGAATACCAACCGCAAGGAAGTGCGAAAGAATGTTTCTAATAAGCTTGGAACCCTAACTAACCTAACTAATGAGGACCGAAAGGCGTTCTTGAATCTTCTTAACACGAATGGTGCCAATAAGGTTGTGGCCAACGCGACCAGGTTAAATACCAATCGTAAGGAGGTTAAGAGACTTGAAGCACAAAAGAAAAATGTGTCTAATAAGCTCGAAGCCCTAACTAACCTAACTAATGAAAACCGAAAGGCGTTCTTGAACCGTCTCAATGAGAATGGTGCCAACAAGGTTGTGGCTAACGCAACCAAGTTGAATACTAACCGCAAGGAGGCACAAAAGGCCAAGGAGCAGCAATTGAAGACTGTGACCAATAAGCTCGAAGCCCTCACCAATCTGACCAATGAAGACCGAAAGGCGTTCTTGAATCTTCTTAACACGAATGGTGCCAATAAGGTCGTGGCCAATGCAACCAGGTTAAATATTAATCGCAAAGAAGCTACGAGACTTGAAGAGGAAAAGAAGGCGAAGGAGCAGCAATTGAAGAATGTGGCTGCTAAGCTTCAAGCCCTTGATTTCTTGGAGCGTAATAACCGAAAGGCCTTTATGAACCGTCTCAATGAGAATGGTGCCAATAAGGTTGTGGCTAACGCAACCAAGTTGAATACTAACCGCAAGGAAGCACAAAAGGCCAAGGAGCAGCAATTGAAGGTTGTGACCAATAAGCTTGAAGCCCTCACCAATCTGACCAATGAAGACCGAAAGGCATTCTTGAATCTTCTTAACACGAATGGTGCCAACAAGGTTGTGGCCAATGCCACAAAGTTGAATACCAACCGTAAGGAGGCTACGAGACTTGAAGAAGAGAAGAAGGCGAAGGAGCAGCAATTGAAGAATGTGGCCGCCAAGCTTCAAGCCCTTGATTTCTTGGAGCGTAATAACCGAAAGGCTTTTATGAACCGTCTCAATGAGAATGGTGCCAACAAGGTTGTGGCTAACGCAACCAAGTT
>OBPP01000029.1_pt1 | contig 8141 bp, 4 predicted proteins | sample 1494351 | NCBI WGS metagenome assembly OBPP01 (sample SAMEA3282988, study PRJEB22092) | marine metagenome | biome: costal lagoon periodically connected to the Atlantic Ocean; feature: ENVO:00002042 | collected 2014-06-21T12:00:00+00 | depth 0 m | reverse complement strand
TCGACGCGATGAACCCTGTGGCATCACCTTCTGCTGATGTTGACGCACTTCCTGCTGACGTTGACGCTGACGCACTTCCTGCTGATTCCAACATGGAAGACACAGCCGAAGACGCTCCCCCCAACGAGGCGCCCAACAGCCTCTTCGAGGTGAGTGTCAACAGCGGCGACGACGGTAGCGACGACGGCGGGAATGGCGCCGTCTTCTGAACGATGGACCTGGAACGCACAGCAATGCACAGAGCTACAGCTAGTTGATGGAGTGCTCGCGCATCGTCATCTGAGCTGCTGCCCGCATCTTTTTCCAGGTGCATCACTGAATAAGAGACTCACAAAGAGTATTTTCCACACCTGCTCACCGCTGTCCCAAAACATTTTATTTTGGTCCACACAGAACGGACCAGAATCGATGGGAACAGATATAGCTGGCTGCTGACCCCTTGGGCTCAAGGTCGCAGCGACAGTTACCCCGCGAGCGGGTAGTATGGTGAAAACAAGCTCTCTCTCTCCTCTCGCCCTTATCATCCCACTCCTCTGCATTACTGGGTACGTTGTACTCTGTATAAGCCACTCCCCTCGATTTGGTAGCGAAGCAGGACGCGAGTTCCAGGCTTCTTTTAATGCCACGGTACGGTTAGGGGCGGGGCCCCTACAAGGGACAGAGCCCCATCGCGAAGCAATGGCCCTCTTGTCTCGGTGCTGTGGTGTGGCGGCAACGCTTAGTACATGGTTGACGAGCTCTTGGAGACCAACAGTTAGCGTCATCATGCACTACGTGACCCCACGAACCCAATCTCGATTGGCGAGCTCCGAAGTCTTGGAGAGACGAGCTGGCGCCGTCGAATTGGACAAATTAGCGGCATTTCTTCTACCTCATGGACAAGCTGATCGAACCTTCAACAAGGTTCACGTTCACCACTTCATGAAGTACAACTACAGCCTCGAGAATGGAAGTGTCCCTGACGGGACCACCAACAATTTTCCAGACGAAAATGCCACTAATCATAGTGACAATGTTAACCTCACTAATCATAGTGATATCAACAATACCATTTATCAGAATGGTGACTCCATCAATCATGGTGGAGAAATCAAGCAGGCTCTCAAAGCTAATGCTTTCCCTATCCTGCTACTGATGCCCCTCCTAGTAGGACTGATGCTACCCCCCAGACCAGGTGGAGGAAATCCTCAAGGGCACAATCATGTGCACCAAGAAACCTCACACAGAACACCTCCTAGGTGGGGACCTGAGATGGAATCAAGATATTCCTTCAAAACATATATCACTGACCTTCAACTATGGTCAATGATGACAGATCTTGCACCCTACCAGCAAGTAGCAGCCGTAATCTTACGTCTGTCAGGGGCAGCAAAAGATCTAGCGAGGACGTTGTCTCCGAATGAAATCCTGAATGGAGGTACCTCTCCCACTGGAGTACAACTCGATCCTCTTTCCTACCTAGTGGTTGGGCTCCATGCCAGATTTGCCCCCCTAGGTGAGGAGACACGTCTACAAGCTATGACAGACCTCCTGAGCTTTGGACGTAGAAGCGGAGAAGGCATCAATCAAGTGCTGACACGTTACGAAATCGTTCGTCAACGAGCACATTCAGAAGGATTTTTCGTTATGTCAACAGAAGGTTGTGCACTCCAATTGCTCAGAGCATGCGGAGTTTCCACAAACCAAATGATGCAACTTCTCCAACCATTCAATACCACTCTTCCAGCAAACGAACAGCAGCTCAGTGCTCTGTTTGCTGCAATGAGAAGGATGGGCCATATCACTGAGAATACTCCAGGAAATATTGGCGCCACCCTTCACGGATCAAGAGGTGGAGGACCATCCCATTTCTTGACAGAATCTGTGAATACTAGTATCACTAATCATAGTGGTACTGGTGACGAAGTCGATATACAAGGAAATGACCAACAAAATCATTTGTTGGGACATCTTCCTTCCCCCGAACAGCAATGGACCGCTACTTACATGACCAATCATGGTACAGGAAGTAGCAGTTCATCATGGCAGAACTCTCCATCCCTAAATCATTGGGGAAATGTGGAGGACACCACGGGAAGTGGTGCCTATTGGCAAACACAAAGTGCCGATATTGAAGATGATTCCGGAACAGAGACGGACACTTCATCCGACAGTGGACATGAAGAAATTGATATGTCTGATCTGAACGGTCTTGATCATGGTGAGGCCTCAGCGCATGCGTATTGGCAATATCGGTTGCACAAACGCAAATGGCGCAGGCTCTCAAGCAAACCTACTCGAAAGTTCAGGCGTATCCACAAACGTTTCAGGATTGCAAAAGGGAAAGGAAAAGGATTTTCCAGACATGCCATTAGAACCAAAGGAAATGGCAAAGGACAACCACTCTTCCATGTTGAGGCTTTCAATGAAGCCCTAACCTACCTCAGTGGCAAAGGCAAGGGCAACAGAAGACATACGTCAGGCAAAGGTACTGGCCGTAGAATGAATCCCACAGGAAGAGATGGACTAGTGATGAAATGTAGGGTGTGTAATTCACCAGAACATTTCGAAGCACGCTGTCCTCAATCGCGAAACTCTCATGCCTCTCCCCAATTGTTTATCCAAACAGTTGAGGGACCATTAGCCGATATCCTCAGTCACACCAATCATGGTGTAACGAGCTATCCAATTTTCAGTACGAGTCCTGTCCCTGAGGAGAACAGACACTCTGAAGAGCGCACATTGTCGTTCATGGTACGGGACAGAACTCCCATTTCACCACCAGATGACCCAATCTGGCAACAAGAAACGGATCCGTGGCAAGGAACTGCTCGTGCAATCCCTAAACCACCACCTCAAGAACATCCAAGGCTTGCACCCAAGGCCAAAGCTGCTCCCGAACAGCAACGTTCTCCCTCAGTTTGGACGAACTGGGCTGCCACTGTACAGACTAGTGCTGAATCATCAGACACTAGTAGAGCAGCCCAAGCGAGCGAACAGGCTAGCCCTACGAATCCTCAACAACCACCTCGGTTGCGACCTCGATTGAGAATAACAAGTGATCTAGGGCGTCCCCTGCATGAGACCTTCCATGACTCACCTTCCCCTCCAAGGAATACACCTGCCATGCTTCCACGAGAATCTCGTGAATCAAGTTCTAATACCAATCAAGCTAGTACTAGCATTTTTGGTAATCAAATGGGAGGCACCAATCATGATGTCAATCCCAATCCAGTTCCTGACTCAGCATTTATGCGAGCCGCAAGATCCGGCTCACAAGAAGCTCCACCAACTTTTGGGACTGTCGATATCAGTCGACAACTTCCCCAGGTAGAGCCGCCAAGAGTAGACAATGCAATCCAGCAGTTCATCGCTGGGCATCAAATGGCTAATGAAATGCGGGCTCAGCATAGACAACAAGTCAGAAATGACCGAGCAGGAGGCGTAAGAACTCCCTCGCATGCAGTCCCAACAGCATTTCGAAATATGACTGCCTTGAATCAAGGACAACTGATTGAACCTCCAGTTCAAGCACCGGTCCACGATCCTGATCCACTTGGACTCTTTCCAAATCCAAGCCTATTTGCCGGACCAATCATGGTCCCGCAACAGAGCAGTGTTCCAACTGCACCGACACAACAGGCTGAAAGTACGGCTAACCAAGCCCCAACCGCAACGACGCCGAACCCAAATTTGAGTCAAGCACGTCACACCTCAGAATACGAAGTTCCTGTGATTTTTGATGGTGACAATAGAACGTGCACCATCTGTCAAGAGGAACTAGCAGACGGTGAACGTGTGGTTAGGCTTCGATGCAGACATGTTTACCATGCAGAGTGCTGGATGTCTGCGATGCTCAATCACGGAGCGCTGATCCGGACTAATCCTCGAGAGCGCAACGATGATCCGGATTGCCCAAACTGTAGAGGACAAGGAAGTATCATTGCCTTGTGGAACTACATAGATCCGAGTCAAGTGACTCAACCCGGCGCTACGAACCTGTGGACAGGTGAGAATACATGGGATGACCTCATACAGGACGTTGATAGTGAATCAACACTCTCCCTGTCGGAAGGTCACATCCCACAACAACCGGATGCATCTGATACAGTATTGACCAATCATGGTCAATCCAATCCCGAGCAACTGGTTGAGCCAGATCCCAGACAAGCTTTCCAAACGGCTGAACAGACAACCAATCATGGTCGTCACATCCCTGTGTATCACCAAATGGGAACACCTAATGTCAGCCGTGCTGAAAGTACGTGGGGAACCCCAGATTCATCCACAAGAAGTACCCGACCTGGACGAAATAGCTCTTCTTCATACCGAGCTGTTCCGAGGTCTCGGTCAACTAGTGTCAATCGCCCACGTGATTTACCACCAAGTAGTTTCATTGTGCTACCAAGCACATATCTAGATGCGAATGAATGGTCTATGCCAGAACGCAGATCATCAATCCTCATCAATCATGATGAGGCAGAACGCGAAAATGTATACCATTCGGAGACAAGGCTGCCTGATGGCAGACCATCTCTCCTAGTGGACCCAGGTTCAGTAGCGAACCTCTGTGGTGACAAGTGGGCCCAGGAATGTGCCAAAATGGCACTCCAATATGGACTCAAACCGTCCCAAAATAAACGGACAAGACCATTGAGTGTCATGGGCGTAGGCAATGGGAATCAAACATGTACCCATGATTGCACATTGCCAATTGCAATGTCCCGAGAAAATGATACCACAGTCATTGGGAACTTCACTACCCCTGTAGTTGCGAACAGTGAGCTCCCAGGACTGTTAGGTCTCAAAACCATGCGGAACAACAGAGCTGTCCTTGACATGGTGAACCTTCAGCTACATTTCTGTGGACCTTCAGATATCAATCTGAATCTACCACCTGGAACGAAATCCTTCCAGTTAGAAATTTCACCGAGTGGGCACCTTGTTCTCCCATGTACTAACTTTGAGAACATGCACACCAACCCTCCGAATCCTCTGAGGGACACTGCTGTAGTTCTCCCAGTCATCGATAGTGGTATCAATCATGATGCCAACAACACAAATGAGGCCAATGTCTTTCAGAACACAGGTCTTGACCTTTGACAAACAGTGGAGCCTCCACCAGGACTGTCCAAGATGCCTGAACCTTCCCATACTGTGTATACAGTATCTGCCAATAAAGCCCTGAATAAGGGGCTGCAGTTGCACAATGACACAAATGTAGGAGGATGCCTTTGGCATCATTTTGTGTGCAACTGGGGCTTGAATACAATCATGTGTTCAATGCCAAAAGTGCATCTTGTGTGGGTAGATCTCCCACCAGAAATACCCTCACCAATCTCATATTTCTGGCAGGCTCTGACCAACATGGTCACAGCCTCAAGAGATTTGGACATTCCCGTAGTGATTACTGCTAAACATAGCAGAAGTCAAGACGGTGTGTGGAGACTCCAGACATTCAGGAAATGGAGGAGCCTATTTAACTTTCAATATGCTCGACATTGTTTCTGCGCCTACGGGCTGCGACTCAACGGTCGTCCATTCCATTGGAAGATGAATAGTCTCAGCTTAGGAATATCAATTCCTAGCACGATATGTTCGGAGTGGACTGATCTTGATACAGCCTTGACAGCGAAAGACGCTCAGAGGCTTTTCTCTCTGGAGCGTTATTTTTATTCAATCGCCTTTCAACGCTGGATCAAAGATAGTCACTCAAAGTTTGCCACAGACTCTGCTTCACCTGCCCTCCATGACGAGTCTACGGAGGCACAGAACGAACCAGAATCAGATGGGAACAATCGAAACGACCTTATGTTTAATGACACTTGCGCCTGTTGACAATCATGTCAACAAGAACACGCAAGTAGCGTACCCGACTGAAGCAAGGGAACGCCAAAAGGCCCGTGAGAAACGAGCCAAAGAAACAGGTACAACGCTCAGTGTACAGAAGCGAAAGAAATACGTCGAAAATCATTTCGATGACTGCGGGGACGATATCTCTTCAATCGTGAAGGATATTGACACTTACCACGCCAACGCCATCAATCATGATGAGCTCAGCGAAAGTTCTGATGAGGAAGACTACACATATCTATCCTACATGTTGTGGGGTAGTAATATGTTAGAAAGTGTCAAAATCTCCCCGAACATCCTCCAAGCTTCCAATATGGAAGAAGCCGTATGTCTACTTCAGGCTATTGGGCCTGGAATAGATATTGCGGAGCTGTGTGGAGGTGTTGCTCGCGCAACTACATTGGCTGTACGTAGATCACTACATGCAGGCCCAAATTTTGATTTGATCACTGGCGTTGACCTCAATGATCGTAAAGATCAAGAGCTCACGAAGAGCTATATTGACAAACACCATGTACTCGTGGTCGTAATGGCACCTACCTGTGGTCCTTTCGGCCCAATGGGTAGATTTGTCAAACATGTCAATCCTGATGCATGGCAAAGATCCTATAATCTTGCTGCTCCACATGGAAAATTCTGTGGAGTAATTGCACAAATGCAACTCAGGAAAGGCCTACACTTCATTTGTGAACAACCGTCAGGCTCAGACCTTTATTATGAGAAACCTTGGCCTGATGTGCTAAAGCACCCAAGTGTCTCTCAGCAAAGGTATGACAGGTGTATGGCCGGGCTTAAGGCCCAATTCGGCCCTCATAAAGGGACTTACATCAAGAAGGCTTCCACCATGACAGCTTCAAGTGAAGTTCTCCTTGAACCATTTAAGGAACTTCAATGTATGAGCAATCATGCTCATCTACAAATGCATGGTGAAGGCCGAAATTTGTCTGCATGTCAAGTTTGGACTTGGGATGAGGCTAATCGTGTCGCCTATGGCATACATCGACTCAAGAAAGTCGAAAAGGCCTATCCCACAATCAGTGTCCAAGCCGATCCTGCGCAAATCAATGAACGTCCACTACGAGGCCGAGAACCAACTACACACCCTGTGAGTAAGTCCAAGTGCCTCGGTTGTAAACACCGTAGAGCACGGACAGATCCAGATCACAGTCGAATCATCGGCGAATGTGGTTACCCCCATGATGAACCAGTTATCTGGAAATGTGTTGGCTGCCGCCAACGCAAGAATAAGAGTGACGATGCTCACACCCACATCCCAGGCGAGTGTAGAATGACTATCGCACAGGAGCGCAAAAGTGCTCCTAGACGTGGTCATGAACCTCGTGACCCACGCAGAAAAGCAACAGAAGATGTCACTTCACATCTTCATCCTGCTGATTTGCCTGACCCAGAGGAACAACCACTATCAGGTGGTTCGTCATCCTCCAGAGGACCTGATATAGCTCCAAGAACTCGCCGCACCTTTCAAGATGAACAAGTCGGACCCCCAAATCCTTCGGATTGGGTATCCTTTGATGTAGGAAATACATTGCGCCCAACCGGGTGGAAGCGTGCGGGATGAAGAAGTGCCCCGGGCGGCGGTGAGCGCGGGAATAACCATGTATTTCACTGGCGAGCGACACTTCTACCACTAGGAATCTCTTGGGCCCGCGCTCTGTTAGCCTGTAAGGCTGCCTAGGGTGGCGGAAGAGATAAATGCAAAATTCCGAATCGGGAACTCTCAAGGTTCTGCTGCGGCTCGTGCCGTTTGCCAAAAAAGCCATACCCAGGTTGATTCTTGGAATGGTTGCGGGCATAGCAGCACACATGTTCGCACTCGCTATCCCACAGCTTCTGCAGGATCTTGTGAACTCACTGGTAGCAGGTGGTTTGGACGCGCTTCTGCCAGCCGTTGGCCTAATCCTCTTTCTGGGAGTCCTTGAAGCGCTCTTTGTGCTGCTTCGGCGCTGGCTAGTTCTTACTCCTGGCACCTACGTCGAAGCGGATATGCGCAACAAGTTGTATGAGAAGCTGCAGGACCTACCGGTTGCCTTTCATGACCGCTGGCCTTCAGGTCAGTTGCTCTCGAGGGCCGTCTCTGATTTGCACTTAATTCGACGCTGGCTGAGCTTCGGTTTGGTGCTATTCACGGCAAACCTGATCACCATCATCGTTGGGCTTGTAATTCTCTTCACCTTCAATTTCTGGCTCGGGCTCGTCTTCTTTGTAGCAACAATTCCTATCTGGTTTGCCGAATTTCTCTTCGAAGATAAATACAAGCTCATAGGCAGTCTCTAACAGAATCAGTAGGG
>OBPP01000028.1_pt1 | contig 8152 bp, 16 predicted proteins | sample 1494351 | NCBI WGS metagenome assembly OBPP01 (sample SAMEA3282988, study PRJEB22092) | marine metagenome | biome: costal lagoon periodically connected to the Atlantic Ocean; feature: ENVO:00002042 | collected 2014-06-21T12:00:00+00 | depth 0 m | reverse complement strand
ATGCTCCGAGAGAGAGAGAGAGAGAGAGAGATAGAGAGAGAGAGGGAGAAAGAGAGAGAGAGAGAGAGGAAGAGGGAGGGAGAGAGAGGAGGGAGCTTGCAGGCGCAAGAGAGGCTGAGGCGAAGGCCGAGAGGGCTCCCACCGAATCGTTTCCAGTCCGGCACGAAGGTTATGCTCACGACGGATGTGGACCCTGCAAATTTTTTAATTTTAGGGGGGGTGCACTGTGTCATATTGTGGCTCCAACTCTGGGTATATAGTCGTTTGTTTTCACCATCTTTAATCGTGATTTCGAAATGCGATGAGTAGATGTTTGCCAGCTTGGCACCGTACCCGTTTCGACCACCCACGATCCGTTTCTGCGTGTCGTCGTAGTTCGTGCTCGTGAGCAGGTGGCCAAAGGTGAGTTCGGGGTTCCACACACCTTCCGTGGGGTGTTCCAGGACGGCGATGCCACCGAGGGGGCCGTTATTGGAGATGGTCACCGAACCCACCTCTCGGTCGACGTCCACGAGGATCGAGGACACCCCCTTGGGGAAGAGGCTGTTACGATCTATCGCGTTCACGAGGATTTCATCGAAAATCTTCAACAGCGCCGGGCTGTACTGCACAGACTTCTTGACGAACGCGTCGCCCTCGATGACCCAGTACGATTCCCTCGTCTGGTCCACGGGACCGACGTAGCTGTCCGGGCGTTTGAGAATGTGTTCGATGTGCGTGAGTTTTTGGATCGTCTCGGTCATGGCGATGCGTCGGATTCTGGGGGGTACATGAATGGTTCCATTCCACGAATCCACGTCGTGAGTTCCTCGCGGGTGAGACTCAAGAATGTACGCGGTCTCATACGACGCAGCCCTATTTCCCTATCACGGATGGCTCTGAAATTAGGTTTCTCGTGATGCATAAAACAATCCATGCACACGCGACGCAACTTTTTATCTATGAACTTGTAGTACATCGTGTTCATATAGAGGGGCACGGGGTTAAATATGAATCTATAATGGTAGTAGGCCACGTATTCGTACCCAGTCTCGGGACACACGTGGAGGTCGATGGGGTGTTCGCACACGAAGCATTGACGTTTCCACTCGACTATCATCGTTCATTACATTATTAGTTTAATATTTCCTTAAACGACACGAGGGCGATGTCGTGGGAATCGAATATGTCGACGAGGTCTTCCCAAGAACACGACTCAACCGTGCACTCGTCCACCACGAGGGCGTACTTGTCCCCGGAATCATCGGGAATCTTTTGCTCGAGCTCGCGAAGCACGTGCGGGTACTCCTCCCCTAGGGTGGTCACGACGTCCACGTGAATCGTGACCCCATCGCCACCGAGGTCGACGCTCATCATGACGTCCTCCGGGTCGTCCTCGGAACAGAACGTGACCCCGCGCGATTTGTGCACGTCGCCGTACTCGCGCTGGAACGCGTGAGACACCCCGGAGTAGAGGAGGATGTTCTTATCCGTGCGCACGCCTAGGTCCCACTCGTCGTATTCGATGATGCTCACGATGTCGTTCACGTCGTGGTCGAGCTCCATCTCCCGGTGTTTCCATAATTTGCGGAGGGTGCGGTTTTCAAACTTCGGGCTGCGAAGGTCGCGCTCCATGACCCGATGGAACAGACCATTGCAGTAGGTGTCGATGAGGAAGAGGTTTTTGAGGGAGTTGTGTTCGAACGACATTTGGTAAAGAAATGGTGATAGTTTTTAATTGAATAATGAGGACCAGTTCACCAGACGGGCATCGTCACCACACATGAGGTGCATGTGCTCCCGAGGGTCTACGTCATCGTGGTCGAATCCTAACTCCTTACTCCAGTACCCCTTCACGTCCCCCGGAATCTTCCGAGGGAGGACGTCCCCGAACTCGCGACGGAGCTTTCGACGGAGGTAGGTCGCGAACCCTCGACCCGGTACACGGGTCTCGAACCACTCCACGAGGGCGAGGGTGTCGTGGACGCGCACCACGTAGGCGTAGGCCAGGACGAAGGTTCCGTGTTTGACGAGGGATTCGTACTGCCGTGGGTTCAGACACGCCCGCCACCCATCGACGGGACCCACGGTCTTGAGGACGTAGAGCTGTTCGTAGTATGGGAGGAGGGTCGGTCTCTGGCTTTTTATGTACTCATGAAAATCGCCGTGGTTAAAGGCGCGACACTCAGCGATTGCGGTATTCATGTTTGGGGCGATGATTTCTTGGAAAAAAAAACTGGGGGTATTTTAGACACAAAATGTACTTGTACCTCCTAGTTGTCATGTGCACGGCGTGCGTGGTGTCCCAAAACAATAAGAGAGGGAGGACCAAGACCATCGATGCGTTGATGAAAAGGTCGGCGAAATACGCGACGATGGCGCAACAGGATGGGTCCCCCATGCACGGCGTCGTCCACGCGAACCACGCCGCGGCCTACCTCTCCGCCGCGGGGGACATCGCCTCGCCGGAAGAGATTCACGACGCCACGGGCATCGACCTCAAGGTGTTCCGCGAACGCGTGCTCGCGGTGCAACACGAGGTCACGCAGAAGACCATACAGAAGTGTCCCGAATTCAAGGGGGAACTCGACCTCTACCTGTCCTCCATCGCCGATGCGTAAAATAAAATGTAGCGTTAATACAGAATGCGTTGGCTCACGAAAGACCTTAAAGAGAACGTCGGCGACAACAAGCACAAGAAGGAGGCGATGAAACTCATCGACCGCGCCGCGTTCCCGTTCCCGATGAAAGCCAACGCACAGAGACGACACGCGATGCAACTGTACCTCAGCGGTGCGTTGAACAAGAACGGCCTCCGCCAGTTCCTCAACAGAGTGGCCTACGCCGTCCCACCGGTGTCCCCGATGAGTTCCCCCGATCGCCTTAAGCCAAAGGGGGGCATACCCATCCCTCGAAAAAGGCGTTAAAAATAGGGGTCTATTGATATGTGTAAGGACACCATGGTTGAAGTCATCCGTGACGATTCATGGTATGCCTTATATAAAGATGCACAGAACTCTGGGAAGGGGGAGGCGACGTGCATCACGATGGCAAACTCCATCTGGCGGTACAGCACGAAGGCGCACCAGATGAAGGAGGCGCGGTCGAGGCGCGCCATACAAGTGGTGAGCCAGAAGAAACGGGTGAGTGGTGCACCGAGGTCCGGGCAGTTGTGCCAAGGGAAGACCAAGTCAGGGGAGCCGTGTAGATTTAAAGCGAGTTGCGATGGTTATTGTAAAAAACACACATCTATGTAATTTTTATTAAAACAAGTTGATGAAATGTGAGTTCCTCTCCGTCATATTTAGTGCGGCGTATGGCCATGCCCGTGTTTTCTAGGTCATAGAGGAGTTCATAGGTCAGGTACTCCCTGGTCATCGTCTGTAAATCGGGCCACTGGTTCTCGAGGTCTATGTACCTCTTAAAGAATCGTCGACCCACCGTGGACTCCACGTGCCCCGAACGGTACACCTTGGTCTCCGCGAAGTGCACGAAGATGTCGTCGTCCTCGTCGCGGCGTCGCATCTTCCTCCGCCTCAGTGGTGCCGCGGGGGCTTCCACGAGGGCACGGATGCGTTGAGCGTCAGGGGTCTCCATTGTTGTGTTGTTGGGTGCACATGACATGCATCTGGGGGTATTTTTTTCTCAATCATTATTAAATGTTCCTCGACCAAGAGAACTTACGACCCGTGATTGTGGCGATGGCCCTTTACATTGGCATCGTGACGATCATGCCAAAGGTCGCTAAGAAAAGTACGGGCATCCAGCCGGTGGATGACCTCATCCTATACATCCTCGCACAGAAGGACAGCATGATGCAAGGCGCTCTATTCGTGGGTCTTCTCGTGTTGGCCACCAATTACATCGGTGAAGAATTCATGTAAGACTGCCTCCCTCCCCACGATATTCTTCGTGTGCGTGTGGTCCATGTACCGCAAACGTTTATCGAACGCGTCCCTCATGAACTCCAAGAGCTTGACAGGGTCTGGTTTCCCCCAGTGCATCCCTTTTTTGAAGAGAAAATCATCTCTCTCGAGCTCTTGAAGTTCACACGGCACCAGGTAGGGTGTCTTCACGTATTCAGGGGCCCCACCAAAGTCGGTGATGATGACGGGTTTATCCCGAAGAGCGGCTTCGACGGGACCCATGCCCACGCCTTCCGATTTACTGAAGGACACGTAGCAGTCTCCGCGTCGGTGCACCTTCTCCTCCATGTCCTCGTCGGAGATGAGGCCGTTGATGATTTCGACCCTCGGGAGTTTCACGTGCACATCCTTCACGCACGTCGCCTTGACGAGGAGGCGGGACTGTGGTTCGTTCAGGCGAACGAACGCTTCGAGGATGGCGTTGAACTGCTTTCGGTCGTCCAAGATGTTTCCTATGTGGTAGAACGTGTACGTCTCCGGTATGCTCAAGTGGGCGTGCACGACGTAAAAGGTGGTGTCCGGGAACTGGCGGGAGAACACCTCCTGACAGAACTCGCTCGGCACGGCCACCCGGTCGAAGTGTTCGAACAACAGCCCGTAGTCTTCGTGCACCTCCGTGGTCTCGCACACCGTCATGAGTGCGAGGTTTTTCACGCGACTCTTGATGTATGGGATTTGTGTGATAATCTCTGGCACGGGAATCGCGAACAGCAGGCCGTGTTCGCTCTCTGGAATCTCGGACCCCACGACGTGATACGTCGCATCAGGGAACAGGGCGGTGTACTTGCTTGCATGTTGTCCGATGCCCGCGAGGCGGGTGGGTCCGATGAAAATCATCCTCTACGTTTTAAAGATTATCTACGCTTTATGTATATTGAACATGGACGCACTCATCAAGGACATCCAGGCCGAACGCTCGCGTACGCGAATCGACAAAGACCGCCTGTACGAGATTCTCGCAAAGATGGCGGAACTCGCCGGGACCTCCTCCGGTGTTGGTGCGGGACCGAGAGGCCCGACAGGTCCACAAGGCCCGCAAGGCCCACAAGGTCCGCAAGGCTTGCAAGGCGTTCGAGGCAAGCCGGGTGAGTGCCAGTGCAAGTGTGTGAACGCCCCGGCTCCGGCGCCAGTCGAGACCCCGGCTCCGGCGCCAGTCGAGACCCCGGTGGCTGCGAAGAAGAAGGTTGCACCGAAGAAATTCGTCAAATAATACCCCCAGACCCACCACGTTTTCTCCAGCTGGCACTATGACCTTCGAACGCGATGAAATGGTTTTCATCACGGTCCACGGGGTTCAACGCCCTGGACAAATCATGGACAGGAAAGGGTCTAAATACCTCGTAGAACTGTATCACGAGGGGGACAACACGGTGAGTCGCAAACGGTTTCAGTACTGGCGTTCAGAGGGGAACGTTTCTTTGTTCACCTATGATACGTGGTTGTCTAATTACGAGTCGTGCCCTAAGAGTGCGTTCGAAGCCTTTAGGAGCGGTGGTGGGTACATCCCACCCCTGCGAATGTCCGCACCTAGGCGGGCGCGGCGCTTCGTCCTATAGTCCACAGCCACCCACCTAGGATTGTAACCACTATGAACACTAAATAAATAAAAGGATACTTTTTCTTCTCCCTCGTCTCCGGGTCTGGTAGTTTTCGCACGTTCTCGTTCAGCGTATCAATCTTCCCACACAACTTGTCGAGGAGGGCGATGATTTGCACATCCTTGTTCTTCGGTGTCTCTTTGACGTCGATGGTGGTAATCTCGAGGACCATGTGCCACGACGCCGACGGTTGGAGGGGGAGGTAATCCCCATCGTCTTGGTACTCGTAGATTCGAAAGTTCAGGTGATTGATACTGATGGGGTTGAAGTACTGCGTCGGTCGAGGGAAGGATTTCCACTGTTTGTCTCGGATGACCACCCCGTTGGACCCACCGAAGTGGCGCTCGAGGGGCACGCGGGCGAGGATCATTCCCTGTCGCTCCTCCAGAAGTTGCGCGACTCTGGGCACGTCGGGGCACACGATGTCCACGAACTTGGCGACGTTCGTGTTCAAGTTCGAATCGTTCGCACCAACCTGTGTGAGGTAGAAATCGACCATCTTCACCCCGACCACGCGACTTATGTCGGACACGTGGGTGTTGGATTCGAGCGTGAGGTCCACTGTGAAGACGTTGTTAGACCCACGAACGAAGTTCGAATCGATGACGACGTACTCAGTTTTTTTCGGTAAGTCCCCCAGAGAGGTCTTCGTCATATGAAATGTTCATAGAAAATAATGGACCACGATTTATACATGTTCACACCCACCGAACACCAGATGCTGCGGCAGATGAAGAAGAGGACCTGGAGGGTGTATGGGGAAAAGACGAACGAGAAGACCCGTACCACGCGACGATACTACAGGTGCACGCAGTGTGAACAGGCGCGGTTCTGTGTCATGCACCGTGCCGGGACCTACATCCACACCAAATGCATAGAGCCGCACACATCGACTTGCATCAATCATCACCATCCATGAAACTGAGGAGGTTCAGGAAGTCCAAAAAGTAATCGAGCGTGGCTTGGACCACATCACCCCCGTAGTTCCTCTGCATGATGGCGTTGGTGTCCACGATGACGAAGAGTCCGAACAGGAAGGCTCCGAACTTCTTCCCATCCATGTCGGTGAAGAGGCGAGCGACGAGGAGCCCTAGGAGGGCCACGAACATGAACATGTACATCTGACGGAGGTCGAGACCGACGGCGGCGCTCACCCCACCGACGAGGGCGAGGGCCACGAACACCCGGACGACTTCCTCGAGGAGTTCACCAGATGGGCGGTTTTGGGAGAGGAGGGCACCCGATATGGCACTGAACGCCGTGAGAAGGGCGAAGCGCACCGGGAGGGAGGCGGTGGCGAACGCGAGGGTGAGGATGACCCCGAAGGACCCCACGACGTAGAGCAAGATGTTTCGTCTGACGTGTTCCTCCACCGTGGGGTTTCTCGCGACGGTGAGGGCCAGTCCCGTCTGGAAGACCAGGTTGGCCAACACCTGACCTAAAAACACATTCATTTGTAATATAAAAGAATAAAATAATTTACAACTAAGGATGTCCCTCCTCTACACGAGAGCGTTTTGTCGAAAGTTCCCAGAAACCTTTGTCTACCGATACGTCACGGGCACCGCCGTGGACGTGTACCACATCATACTGGCCACGGGGCGCGTCCTCGCGGGGGTCCCTGAGTACATGAGGGACCACTACAACGAGAGCGACCAAGCACTCTGGTGGCGCATGTTGCCCCACGGATTGAAAAAGTTCATCCTCGACGTGCAGTTGGAAAAAATATCTATGGAAAACACCCCCAGATGTAAAAAATCTGAGTGAGGGGGCATCGCCCAGACATGTGCTTCAGGGGTGTCCCCCTTGACATTATTGAGCAGATTTTCATAGAATGTATGGCGATAATATACGACGAGCCATGAATATCGTGGACAAGTATGCTCAAGATATGACGGACCAGGACTACCTGGACCTCTCAAACTGTCTCATGTATAAATATTCGCATCGCAGGGAAGTTGTCCTTTTCCTATTATCACAAACTCGGTACTACGAGACCGTCGATGACGCACTGAGGGTCCGCGCGCTCTGTTCCCTCTGCTCTCAACTCGGCATCGACTTCACGGCGAAGACCACCCCGGAATCACTGGGTATTCTTCCTCGTGAAGTGGACACCTTCTATGAATCCTATCGTCTATGGTCGAACTCGACATACTTAATAATGCATCGACGCTTATGTAATGAACTTACTTAATTCTTGCATTTCTACGTTGTACATTTTTTCATAGTGTTTTATCTTTTCGTTGTGATGAGACTTGAAGAGTCTGTACATGTCATGTTCGGACACGTGCATGTTCGGGCGGTATCCGTAGTACACGAGACACTCCCACGAATACACGGGAATCCTTATCCCAGCGTGTTTGCAGTACGACTTGATGGCCATTTCTTTGAGTGCACTGGTAATTCTCTTCACCGGTTTAAAGTCATTCATGCGTATCTTCGCCCGCTCGAGCATATCTACTCTCGCGCTAATCTCGTACTGCATCTTAATCGGGTCCGCCGCAGCATCTCTCGCGATGGCCTCTAAGTCCCGTTCGCGTTCGTCATCACCTATCGTGTCATACATAACCTTTGTTCCGTTCATCATTTCAATGTACAGATGTTCCGGTATATTTTTCTTATATTTATCCATAATTTCTGCCATCTTGG
>OBPP01000027.1_pt1 | contig 8285 bp, 14 predicted proteins | sample 1494351 | NCBI WGS metagenome assembly OBPP01 (sample SAMEA3282988, study PRJEB22092) | marine metagenome | biome: costal lagoon periodically connected to the Atlantic Ocean; feature: ENVO:00002042 | collected 2014-06-21T12:00:00+00 | depth 0 m | reverse complement strand
CCAATTCCTCCACGAGGGGTATGAGTGGCACTTTATATGTATCTACAGATTCTAATATCTTTTTCTCAAAGACTGAATGTAACTTGTGCTTTGCGGTTAATATATTAATGGCTTTCACAACTGGTGCTTTGTAATCAAGTTCATCCATTGATTCCAAAACATTTATATTACCCGAGGGATGAATAGCTGTAATTATTTCAAGTGGTGTGTTTCCAGCACCTGCACCAAACCCACAAACAGTTGCATCTATGATATCCGCACCCCATTTTATTGCAATTAATGAATTTGCTACGGCTAAACCAAGATTATTATGGGCATGGAAACCAAGTTTAATACCGATCTTAGAAAGTTCTTTGAAATATTCTTCAACTTTATCTGGAGTAAATGATCCAGTTGAATCCATTATTATAACTGCCAATGCCCCGTAAGATTTCATCTTCTTAACCTCCTCGACTAGGATATCCACGGGACATGTAGCACACATCATCAGCGCACCATACACAGTTTTACCTTTACCACTTAAATATTCAATATGCGTTTTGGTCATAGAAGCTTCCGTACAATGTGAAGCAATTCTAAATATGTCAACTCCCAAATCAATTGCTGGTTCTATATCTCTCTCTATGGTTGCTAATCCGGGTATCACATGAACCGATAATTTTGTATTTTTGAGATAACTCTTAGCAAGAGATATCATTTCAACATCACTTAAAGGTGCCTTGCCGATCAAAATAGACGACGCACCGAGACCATTTCCATGACCAATTTCCATTACAGGAATTTTAGATTTTTCAGCAAAGATACAATGCCTCTTTATCATATCAGCCGTAAGTTTATGGGATATAGCGTGACAACCATCCCGTATAGTTAGGTCATGATACTCCACCATTGTATTTTTAGATATAATAATCTTTAATCATCTTACAAAGAATCATAGTACTCCCCCTGTTTATCTTGGCGCTCCACCGTCTTAATGTGAAGAAGGGCGACGAGAGGGCGAGCATCCACACGGGCAACCTTTTCACCCCCTACAAGCTTTTCGTGAAGATCACTTTCCCATTTGATGGAGCCATCATTCTTGTAGTATCGACCTTGATAGTCTGGCCAGTTAATCCAACCTGTCTCATTGAGTTGGAACTTGTGTCGATCTAACCACTCCGCTGTGTATCCTGGGCAGATATTAATGCGCGGCACATACATGATATCACCATCAAATGACTTAATGTTCATAATGAGCGCCTCTTGTGGCATTTCATCGGCATCAATCGCGAAGATGTAGTCACCAGAGCACTTGGTGGCGTGATAGTTTCGATGTTCGGCGAATTTTCCATCAAACTCCCTCTCATTCACAACCACTTTGTCGCCATAGGATTCCAACACCGTGCGAACTTCTGGTGTCACTTTACCACTATCAACGAGGATGTTGACTTCATCTTCGGCGTCCTTTACTTTGAGAATGAAGTTTATGAGGGATTCCAACTCGCGGTGTTCATTGCACACACAAATGGCATATGAAATCTTGACCATTTTGTTTAATGATGACCCATTCTTTTAAATAGTACTAAAGAGATACATGCAATGTATACAAATGTTTGTCGTGACTTCATTCCACACACAATCATTTGAACCCCTCGCGGAGTGGACACTTTACAAGAATAAAAAGAGATACTGCGAAAAACACGGGTACATCCTTCATTATGCTGTGGATGACGTGAGTGGTCTCAAACTCATTGCTAAAAATCCACCCGTTCCAGAGACCCACATTCCAATGGGTTGGGGTAAGATTTATCTGATGAAAGAGGCAATGAATAAGTATCCAGATGCGGAATGGATTTTTAACGCCGACTGCGACACGATGATTACAAACATGGAAATTAAGCTTGAAGATATTGTGGCCGCTCAAACACACTCGAATACACACATACTTGTACCATCAGACTGTAGTGGTATAAACTGTGGTATCATGATGGTTCGCAATTCACCAATAGGGAGAGCCTTCTTGGATACCATCATTGTTGGTGAGCCACTCTATAGACACTGGTATCTCTTTGAAAATCAACTCATACAGGATATGTTGGTTGGTCATTACTTCTGGGATGAACATATGAAAGCTGGTGGATCATGTTGGTCCGACGTATCCAACGTACTTCGTCAACGGGTTATGAATTCATATGACTATAAAAATTTACCCCTCATAAAGGATCGGCCAAATTACAATGATATTTGGGGTGAAAGTGGGCAATGGGAGGAGGGAGACTTTATGATTCAATGGCCAGCCACCAGTATGGACTATAGAATTAACGCAGCTAAAGAAATGTTTGCTAAACTCAAGTATGATGAGTGAGTTTCACGCAGAAATTAAGGACAAGTGCGATGGTCTCGAAACTCGGTTGGACGAAATTGCTGCCGATATTCGAGATCTTCCATTTGATTATCGCCTTGTCGATAGATACACGACGATAGATGAGGAGATGAATGAGATACAAGAATGGTACGAAAAGTCAAAAGAGATGATTCAGCGGTATCTCAACGAGAGGATGGCTATCGAAAATAGACTTCAAAAACTAGATGTCCATACAAAAGCGCTTAATAACGATGTACAAAATCTCAAATTACAAGCATTTTCTCGTGCCCGACACGGAGGCTCGTATTCACAATTACATGGTATCCAGCATCCTTGAGGTTCTTACAAAAGGCCACATCCTCGGAACACATATCACGAAGGAGTTTCCCATCTTCAGTTTCTATCTCAATGAGTGGATAACTAAAGTATGGATACTTCAGGTTTTCAATGACACCCTTGCGACATGCGAAAAAACCCATACCATTGTAGGCCACTTTCATATACTTTTCAGATGTATCCAATTCATCCACCTTGAGGAATTGAAACGTACCATGTTTTTTGAAATATTCCATGTCCCATTCCTTGACAGCGGCATAATGTTTAAGGTCAGTCATTCGATACAATCCAGAGACTACTGGGTGTTTATCCACATCTTCAATGAGTTCAATGACTTGGTGGGGTGTGAATACGATATCAGAGTCAATCGTGAGCCATACATCATAGTCAATTTGCCCTCCAAAAGGAACCTGTGAAGCACCCCGAAGAACATCGAGACCAAGGGTCTTCATTCGTGAGAAGGAAACAAAACTTGAATATTCGTTGATCATTGTCACCTGGTACCCACGCCGTGTGAGTTCCATGAGGGCTTGAGACCAATTTTTCAGGAAAGATCCCGAGTATTCACGACCCGGGAGGGCGACGACAACCTTCTTCATCTTTTGATTGGTTAAACATTCAATACTTTAAGCACTTCACCAACGGCTGGGTGTCTCACGATGTCATCATCACCCATTTGGACATGTTCAATGTACTTGAGGTCCATACCGTCCAACTTATGAACGAGCTCTGCGAGGCCGTTGTGCTCACCGAGGTCCGATTGTTCGAGGTCACCTGTCACTATAAGTTTTGTGTTTGTACCGAGGCGTGTCAAAAGCATTTTCATTTGGTTTGGAGTACTGTTTTGCATTTCATCTGCGATGATTACAGTGTTGTCGAATGTCCGTCCTCGCATGTAACCAAGGGGTTCAATTGCGATACATCGTTCCAATTGGTTGTGTGAGAGGTACTTTTCAAAAATGTCATAGGCTGGCTTGGTCCAAGGCTCCATCTTTTTGTCAATGTCACCTGGTAGGTAGCCCATATCTTCATCCGCCGCGACAATGGGTCGCGTGAGAATAACTTTCCCCCTAAATGAATTGTGTATGTGCTCGATGGCAATTTGACATGCGAGCATGGTTTTCCCTGAACCAGCTGGCCCTGTGCCTATGATGATGGGTTTCGGTGACCTAAGTGTCAACATATACTTACATTGTCCAGCGGTCTTTGGAAATTCCATATGACATATATAAAGTTTTTTCCTTAACTATATTAATATGGTAGAGTACATGTTCATCAAAATGGTGCCCACACAGACATATCTTACTGTCGTGGATCCAACTAAAAAATCAAGATTTGTATGTTTCAGTAACAAAAGAACAGCTGAAGTGTTTGTAGACTATGTGACAAACTTTCGATCCATTCACGGATTTTGGCCAAACTTGGATATGTCTGATAGAATGATCAAAGTAAAGAGTAAAGTTGGTACCAAAAAGCGAACTCCCCATGAATTGAGAAAATATCTCACCTTTGATAATTTCGATTACGAGAACATTGAGGAAATGGCTAAAACCACAAATGTTTCTTTCATTCACATTACAAACTTTTCACACTTACCAGATGGTCATGAACAACAAATTGTAAGTTTTTCTGGACAAGAATGGGATGGTGAAGCCGACGATCTCGCGTACAGAGGTCTTTTAGAGTTTAATTTGAAGATTAAATGAAGTTAATCACCAAGTTCAGTGTACAATTGCTCGAGCTCAGAGTAATAAACAGAAAGCTGCGCCCCAAGGTCGGCACGCTCCGCGTCGGCGTCCGACACGGATTCCAACTCGCGAAGCCTCGCCAGCAAATCTTCCACCTCAGATTCCAGGTAATTCGCGCGAACTCTCTTGGGATTAGCCTCAGATTGTGGGGCTATCGTGGGAGTAGCTTCAGGTGAAGCTTGATTTTGAACTGCACGAGATCTACTTATTATGTCTCTAAACCGATCTCTGGCACCTCGAACCTTTAGCACGATTTTCCCGGGTTTTTCCATACCAGCTTTTTTCATCGCAATTAACAGTATCATAAAATAAAGAGACCCTGCTCCACGCTCAATGTCCTTAGGTTTTAATGCAACACCAGCTTGCACTGTCTGTTCGCCTACGCCAAAAGTCTTCTTGGTAACCAATACACCATCTTTCACTTCGAACGTGTCTGATATGTCCCTAAACATAGGATGATTCATATCTATTTTGCCACTCCAAATATCATCTGACATTTTATCTAACAAAGACTCCCCTTGTTTATTAGTCACACCAACTAAAGTACCCTCATTATCATACTTTTCGGTATACCAGCAATCATGACCACCACCTGGACATTCAGTATACGGTTGTGGAGTAGTCATCGTAGATAAACTTAAATCATATACAAATGCGAGACCGTCGTTTTTATCATACCCCTCACAGTACTCTCGTGGTTCGTTTTTATGACACGATTCAACATATGGCGTCTGTATGTACCGTTCTCGCGTTGGCATTATTCTATAGCTTTCTTTAACACTGGCACCGTCTTCCGTTATAGTAAGTGTTGAACCAATGGCTGATTCGGGTAACATTTGAGTGTAATAATAGTAACCACCACCCAACACAGCTATTATGAATATGGCGAGTAAGATCCACACAATCATTGGTATATACATTGACCTGAGAAAAAGGTTCTACTTAAAAATTAAGTGAGATGTACACTAAAAGATGTACAAGGTTGTTCCCGGACACAAAGGTGTTGTGGTTGGTGATCACAAGTATATGATAGAGAGAACGGTGCGTCAATCGTTACGCAGAGTTCATATGAAGAAGGAATGGGATCCACGATCAGCGAGTGCCATCACTAAATATTATCTCCCAAATGGTGAATTATATAACGCAATGATTCACGGCCCGCACATACTTATAGAAGAGAAATCAATGTAATATAAAATGGCAGAGTTTGTTCAAAACTTTGATTGTAATAATGAAGAACATGTCTTGTGGCTCAAAGAGGTTGGTCAATGTATGGCTAAAGTATCCAGTGGTGAACAGTTTGATGTTGTCAAACTCGCGAACAAAAATCCACTCCCTGGTAAGCTTACATTGAAAAATCCGATGGATATGGCTGAAATTCATTTCATGTTGGCGATGAAGTATGCAAACGCCGTTTTAAGTGGTGACGCGTTTGTCCCCACGAGAAAATCGGAGGTACTCTTCGAGGGTGAAGTCTCTAGGGTCTGAGTTTTCATCCATTCGGACCAGAAGAATTGATCCATTGACATCCTCGGTGTCAAATGGGGTTGGGAGCTTGTTAGTATTTGGTGTACCACCATATTGTGGCTTCATAATGACTACATCGAGCTCCGGCCATTGTCCAATGAAAGTGGGTGATCCTGAGAGTACATGGAAAATTTCATTCTTCTGAGGATCAATGTCCAGTTCTATCTCTCGTATGTCTCCAAATTGTTCTTTTATCAGCACAGCCAGTGTCATCTTAAAATCTTCAGACAAAAAAAATATCCGTAAAATTTAAAATGTTATCCCTCAACAAAGTTGGTCTCGTCATACTAATCGTCATTGCCTTCGTTGTGTATACGACTTCCGATAAAGCGAAGAAGGAGACTTATAGACCATTTGGTGGTGATTACCGCTATGGATTTGTGGATACCAACCCAATGCGCCGAACTGGTCAGTTTTTTGACACCTGTTCACCAGAAAATATGGAAGACTGCTCGCGCAACAATCCCTACGAAGGTTTGCCACTGCCCTAAGTCAGTTAAAAGTGTGTAATTATTACAAAATAACAATGGAACACCCTACACGTCAGTTTGTCCTGACTCGCCTTTCAACTCTCCTCGAGATTCCTGTCACGGATGCGAGATGTATCAATCTCGAGAAGAGTATTTTAAACCACGCGACAACAAAGTGTTGTGAACCAGCCTGGGACAATCCCACATTTTCAAACTTGTACAAACACAAGTTTCTCCATTTACAATTCAATTTGAGAAACTCCCCAGACTTGAAGCGTTGGATCACAGAAAAGTTGGTCAAGTCCAAAGATGTTGTTGATATGCGCCCAGAAGAGCTCTGGCCAGATGGACCCTATGCCACTACGACAGAACAAAAAATTATCAAGGATCTTCGAAAGACATATTTGGCTCAAGAAATCAAAGATACAGAGGGTTTCTTTACTTGCACGCGCTGCAAGTCCAAGAAGACCTCATACTACCAACTTCAAACGAGGTCCGCAGATGAACCAATGACAACTTTTGTTAGTTGCCATAATTGTGACCGTAACTGGAAGTGTTAATGTAGTATTTAGAATCCGTCCAATCCGTCGGCATGTCACCAACGGACAGGACAAAGTTGTAGCCTAGCCTTCTTTTCATATGAGTTTTTGTTTCAGCACTCGTGAACCCCAAATAATCATACACGATTCCGTGACTTGCCAATTGTCTTCGCGTTAAATCAATGGCAAACTTGAACTTCGGCCTCGCTGTGATAATCACTATTTTATAGCCAAGAGCTTTCATGCGATGTAAAAGTTGAATTATGGGAACATTTGGTTTCCCATTTATCCATATGAGTGTATCATCTATATCGAACATCGCGGCATCGTTTGGTCCCGCTGGTCCGATCATTAATAGTATTAAAGATTTAAATACCGCATTATAAAGACATGCTCGTCGATATTCAATGCGACGATGACACTGTTCAGATAGCCGATCTCGTGCGCGATGAAAATACCCATGATGTTGAAGTTAGATTCCTAAAACGAGTTAAAAGTGGTCTCTATGACTTCGAGGATGAAATCTCGGTAGTACCAAGGGAAGCTGTGTGTGGATGGTATGACACACACAAGTTAGAAGAGACTGGCATTTATATGAAAGTTCCGGGTGGGTATGACCTCGTTGATGATAGTGAAGATGAAGATTATGAGTGTTCTGAAGAAGATGACGATTCTGAATCAGAATCTCTCGTGGATGAAGACGATGAGGCTTAAATAATATAATCGTTCCACTTGTATGGAATGCCCGGTGTGCTACACACCGAAGGCAAAATATAAACTCGTATGTGATCATTCCTTTTGTTATCAATGCATTACCCGTTGGTACCAAGAGTGTGCTAATCACACATGCCCCGTGTGTCGCCAAGACATCGCCTTTCAAGAAAATGGAACGACGAGGGAAGTGCACATACAATGCAGACCAGAGGCCAATTTGGATCACTATAATAATTTTCAAAAACTCCTTGAAAAGTATGCGGAATACGCGGTAAAGGATGTCGAGTACCTAAGACGACAACCTTGGATCCGATGGGTAACGGAGCATAGAGCAAAGGATCAAATATACACAGGTCATCGCTCGCCTTCGGAAAATGGATAACGTGGAGCTCAGACCTCCCGACGGCAGGTACCCGTTCCCGCCCGCGGTTCACTGTGGGCTCGCGTCGACGGCTCTTCTCGCCCGGCTCCTCCCGGGGCCTCGTGGCCAATGGCGAGGTTGGCGTCCTCGCCAGCGGCGCGCTCGTGCCGCGTCACGTCGCAGAGAATAGTTTACCATATGTGTCTTCTGAATGTTTCCTTATTGTTTGATAATATTCCATGTCAT
>OBPP01000026.1_pt1 | contig 8498 bp, 3 predicted proteins | sample 1494351 | NCBI WGS metagenome assembly OBPP01 (sample SAMEA3282988, study PRJEB22092) | marine metagenome | biome: costal lagoon periodically connected to the Atlantic Ocean; feature: ENVO:00002042 | collected 2014-06-21T12:00:00+00 | depth 0 m | reverse complement strand
ACTTGGAGAGAGAGCTAGACCGCCAGCCCGCTTCCCCAGCTAGCTGGCCCAGCCCCGAGGATGTCGCGTCAGGTACCGGTCACGATCTCCTCGGAATCCGATTCTCCGATCGCTATCACGATCACGTCAGCATCCGAGTCGGCGCAGACGATTTCTTCTGATCAGAATCCCGATGTTGCCCTGGTTGGTGAAACCATCACGATTCATGAAGAAGAAGATGATGATCAGCGTTCCGACACCATCCAGCACCTGGACAGTTCGTCCGACGAGCTGGAAATCCTGGAGGCCGAAGCAGCCTCGGCGAGAGCGCGACGCGAGGAACAGGAAGCGTTGGAGCGACTCGCGAAAGCTAGGCGTACGAGTTCGCTCCGGTCCGGCCGGTCTTCGCGATCCGCGCGCTCGGCGATCTCTTCAGAGCCTCTGCAGGCCCCGCAGGCCCCGCAGGCCTCGCCTGCCCCGCAGGCATCGCCTGCCCCGCAGGCCCCGCAGGCCTCTGCGGTTCCGGCGGCCCCGAGGGCCACGCAGGCATCGCCTGCCCCGCAGGCACCGCCTGCCCCGCAGGCCCCGACCCCGGCTCCGGTGTTCACATCCCCTCACTTGCCAGAACTCCCCGTGACACAGTCGGGTTGGTTCGAACGTCCGGTGTCGCGGGTCCTGACCGATTGGTTCAATGCGCATGAAGCCCGTCCCGTCAGCGTTCAAGAACGAATCTCGCTTCTGGAACGGCGATCGATTCAGTCGGATCGCGGTTCTGACCACGGTCAAGGCGTCCAGAGGTTCATGCTTGATGAGAGTGATGCCGACTACGAGCTGCAAGCGGTGCGCGCGCGCGTGGCCGAGCTGGAGCGCGCGAATTCGGCTAGGTGCGTCTCGCGCGCGTCATTCGCGAGCGTGCTGAGCGACGTTCCACCCGGCTTGCCCCCTCGTCCGGTTGTGGGCATGGGTTTTGGAGCCCTGCCGGTGAACGAGGGTTCGAGCGTGCCTCTCTTCCCAGCGACGCAGCAGGACATTGACCGAGGGTTCACTGGTCCGTTCAGCGAGACCGAGCGCGTCATGTTGGACGCGTTACACGCGCAGACGCGCGAAGCGTCCGAGCGTGCGTCCGAGCGTGCGTCCGAGCGTGCGTCCGAGCATGCGTCCGAGCGCGCTGAGCACGCGAGCGACCCCGGCCCGCCGCCCGACCCGGGCGACGACTCATCCTCATCAACATCAAGCTCTTCCGGAAGAAGGAGGAGGAAGAAGAAGAAGGGCAACAAGAAGCCCTACGCGGTGAAGTCGGCAGCAATGCCGCTGCCTCAATTCCCGAATGCGCTCACGTTCCTAGCCTGGCGTCGTTCGGTTAGGACTGCGATCGTGAGCTGCTGCGAGCGCCCGGAACGAGCTCGCGCGTTTGCTTTCAGCTGCGAAGACCCCGCCGCGACGTTCGAATCGCTCGCGATCGCGGACGGAGACCGGCACCGCGCGATTGACGCGAAACTAGCGGACGCGCTTCATAAGATCGTCAGGGGCGACCTTGCGCGTAGGCTGGCGGTCCGGTCGGAAGCGCTCGCCCGGAACGGACTAGTTCTGTCCGGTCGACAGATCTTGTGGCTAGTGTACCGCGAGTTCTCGAAGGACTCACACATGACGGACGCCGTCAGCTACTCTCACCTTGAGAAGCTTCAAGGGTCTAAGGACCTGAAAGGGCTCGAGACCCTGCTGACAGTGTGGGACGCGCTACAGCTCAACTTCATGAATCCGCCACAAGCGGACCATTTGTACGCGTCGTTCCTTAGCAAGATCCGTCACATCCCGGAAATGGAGCGGTTTCTCAAGCTCCAGAATCGCCTGCCCTGGAACGACCCAAAGAAGAGTTACGAGTCTCTGAGGGAGGAGTGCGACTTCTTGATCGAGGAGGCTAGGCAGGAGAAGCAGAGCAAACAGATCGATCAGATCTACGAGAACGGCTCTGCAGCGAACGCGCTTGCCGCGTCCACCGCGCTTCCCGCGACGCCCGAAGAGAAGAAGAAGCTTCCGTGCTTCTACCTGCGCGACGGCAAGCAGTGCCCGAACGGCGCTGGCTGCGCCTACAGCCACCAGAAGGACGTCATCGACAAGGCCAAGAAGGCCAAGGAAGCGGCACCGGCGGGCGGCAAGGGAAAGGGGAAAGGCAAGGACAAGGGCCAGAAGGGGAACGGCAAAGGCAAAGGCAAAGGCAAGGGGAAGATTTGTCACTTCTTCAACACTGAGAAGGGTTGCAACATGGGGAGCGCTTGCCAGATGCTCCATGAAGCCCCTGCAATGGCCGCGACGCCTGTCAAAGCGACCCCGAAAGCGAAAGCGGCGGCTGCGCCGAAGGCAGCTGCGGCTGCGGACCCTCCTAAGGCCTGACAAACCCGGGCGTCGGCGGACGCCTACGCGGTCGCCGCCGCCCCGACCGAGCCGCGCGAGGGTGTGCCCGTCTGGATCCTGGATTCGGGTTCTGGAAACCACCTCGCGTGCGAAAAACGACTTCCTGATGAGTTGCGCGAGTCCATTCGACGGAACGCGACGATGGTCAGAATGGCCACTGCGAACGGACCGGCTACTGCGACCGACGTTGTCGACGTTGACGTACCCGGCCTTGAAGCGCACGCACGGGTGCTCTTGCTGAAGGGGTGTCCGGCGGTCCTATCCTTGGGACGACTTGTGGAAGACCACAAGTGCAGCTTCTTGTGGAACAGCGACGGTGCCGTCTTGATCGACTCGAGCGGCAACCGTCATGAATGCGTGGTTAGAAACTACGTCCCGTTTCTCGGGGACGAATATGCGCTCCCGGTGCGTGATGAGAGCGCCGAGGATCTGCTTGATGAGATCTTGCCGGAAGGTCATGATGAGCTGGACGAGGACCGTCCAGGCATGATTCATGACCTCACTCACTTGAGGAAGCGAGCCGACTGCGAGGCTTGCCAGGCGAAGATCAAGATGTCTCCAGCGCGGAGGCGAAACCCCGCGCTCCGCGAGCGCCCCGTCGGTTGGGCGCACACGCTCTTGGCTGATCACCTCAGCTCGAGCGACATGAAAATCGAGAAGCAGGACTTCAAGATGTGCCTGGTCCTTCTCTGCGCCGGCACGTCAGTCGGCGACATCATCCCGGTGCGGTCGAAGTCGACACTTCACACGGTGATGGCGCTACGGGAGTTCTATGCTGAGGATCAGTTTTACTTTTTCTACAGCGACAACGCTCCCGAGCTGAAGAGTGCGGCATCCAGCGAGCTGATGCTTCATCTCACGAGCACGCCGAATCGGCCTCAGTCGAACGGCGTGATCGAGCGGTTTATCCAGCTGGTGGTAGACGGCACTCGCTGTCTCCTTCACCAGAGCGGCTTGCCGCTACGATACTGGACGTTCGCGGCCCGCGCGTTCTGTCACGGTAGGAACGTCTCCCTGGCGGCGTTCCACGGCGAGACTCCGTGGAAGGCCAAACACGGGGACGAGTTCAAGGGCGCTCTGATTCCGTTCGGCGCCAAGGTCGTGTTCCGGCCATTCCGTCCTCCTGGACACAAGGGCCCGAAGTTTGCGCCGCGAAGCGAGTTCGGTTTGTTCGCGGGCTACTTCTTGCAGCCCGGTGGGCTTTGGAAGGGCGAGTATCTTGTGATCTCGTTTGATCAGCTGCTCACCAAGACATCCGGTCGGATCGAGATGAAGCGCGTCCGTGAATGCGCGCTCACGCCAGGTGTAATCACATTCCCTTTGAGGACTGTGCGTGATATCGAGGTCGACAAAGACCTTCGAGCGGCATCGGAGCGGCTTGATCGGTTCGAGCCGGTCATTGAAGGTGAAGTGCTCGAACTTGGTGACGGCGAGCTGGATGATGGCGGTGTGCCTCCTGACAGCAGCGCGCCCCTTGAAAGCGACGCGGCTCTTGAGGACGGCGACACGCCTCTTACCGGCGGCTCGACGTCAGTGGACGGCATCGGCGCGTCCCTTGATGAAGAAGCAGGTGTCCTGGTCAGGATCCCGAGGGCGTCACGGATCTATTGCCCCCGGATCGGTCCTCCGGCACCCCCGACGAAAAGAGAACTTAGGGACGACGTGGCCATTGCATTTCAGGCCGAGAACCCTAAGCAGCCCGGCACCAAAATCCATGCCGCGTACGAAAAGTATAAGGTCGCATCATCCATCGGTGAAGCCCGCTCGCTAGGAGCAAGTAAGGCGATGATCCGTTATGATGTCGAAAAGGGCTTTGCTACGATGCAGCCGGCTCCGGCCGTCGTGGTTCTTGCACTTGCAGCCACCCCATCACCCTTGTGCGAGGCCTGGTGCGCAGAGGACTCGGAACTTGGGCGTGTCGGAGAGAGGCGAGGCCGCCGTGTGATTCGTTACACGGCGGCCGATGATCTAAGCGACCCTGACACGATCCGGAACGCGCTAAACGACATTCGAACACGTCGTGCGGTGCACCTACATGGGTCCATCCCATGCACTCCGTGGACGTCTTGGCAAAGAATAAACCTTGCTCGCGCCAGCCAGGAGACGCGCGACCGGATCTCGGCTGAGCGAGCTACATCGCTCGCGTACGTCCGCACGTTCGAGAGGCTTGGGCGTGCAACCCTTGCACGTGGCGGGAGCGTCAGCTTCGAGTGGCCACGCCACTGCGATGGCTGGAAGGAGGAGACCGTGGCGACGATGCTCCGGGTGCTCAAGCTCGAGCCCGTGGAGATCGACGGCTGCGCGGTCGGCGTCACGTCCAAGGCAGGTGAGCCTATCTTGAAGCCTTGGAGGATCGCCGTCAGCTCGCCGCAGATGATGCAGGCACTTGACGGTCTGCGATGTCAGGGGGGCCATGAGCACGTTCCTTGCGCTGGAAGCGAGACGGCTCGTTCGGCCTTCTACCCCGAGCAGCTCTGCAACGCTATCCATGACGGCTTGGATGCCCACGAGTTGGCACAGGAAGAGCCAAGCCCCGGGACGCGTGTTAAACCATTTGAGGCGTTGGTGCCAGGTTGCACGTCGGTCCCCGGGGCCCCCGGGACGCATGTTAGACCCTTTGAGGCGTTGGTGCCAGGTCGCATGTCGGTCCCCGGGGAGGGCTCTGATAATAATACCGATATATGTAGCTACGGCTCCGGCGTCTACGGACGGTCCGCGGGCGCGCGGCTACCGCGGCCGCCTGCCGCTTCAGGCGGTCGCACTGGCGACACTTGCACTTGCCTTGATAATACTTGTAACATATGTAGCTACGGCTCCGGCGTCTACGGACGGTCCGCGGGCGCGCGGCCACCGCGGCCGCCTGGCGCTCTCCGCGCTGATGATAATAGCTATTCATATGTTACTTGCGCGGGAAAGGTGACCTCGACGGTTGAACCCGCGGAGACGGACCCGAGCTGGGAGCTCTTCTGTCTCGATCACAACATGCATGAGCTGGCGCAGGATGACGATGAGTCTGAGCTAGCTCAATCACACCGCCCCAGACACGGTGTCGCGCTCGGCCTGTTTACGGCCATGGTCACGAGGATCATCCCCAACGCTTCTCCGGAGGCTAAAGGGGAAGGGTGTCTAAAGGCGCTCTTGAAGGAGACCACGAAGCTGCGATCACGAACCGTGTGGGACGAGTCACTTGTTGAAGAATGGTCTGCTGTGCGTAAGCAGGACCCGAACGCTACCTGCGGGCGTGTCTTTAGCATCCTCGGTGAGAAGAATGCTGAGCGTCATGCCCCGGAAGGTGAGCGTGAATATAAAGCGCGGATTGTGTTCGCCGGGAACGCGATTCAGACCGCGTCCGGCGTTGCCCCGCACGAGCTGTTTCAAGAAGTGTCCAGCGCCCCGGCTGCGATGGCATCCATTAGGGCCGTTCTTGCGGTTTCGGCCTTGAGGGGATGGCCGACGAAGGCCCGGGACGCGGCACAAGCGTACATTCAGGCGCGAATCGACGGACCAGGTCGCCCTCGTACCTGGGTCCGCCTTCCGAAATCTTGGTGGCCGGCGTCTTGGTTCACCGAAGCCGGCGAGCCGAAGTATTGGGACCCCGTGTGTCCGCTCCAGCGGGCGTTGTACGGTCACCCGGAGTCCGGAGCCATCTGGGAGAAGCATCTGTCCGGGATCTTGGAAGAGCTCGGATGGGAACGCGTCGCGGCACATCCAGGGACTTGGGTGCACAAGGAGACCAAGGCCCTGCTCGCTGTGTACGTGGATGACTTGTTGATGACGGCTCCTCCGTCACGCGAGAAGGAGCTGTGGAAGGCTCTCGAGGAGCGCGTCAACTTCGACGACGAGCCCGCCGAGCTAGCTAAGTTCCTAGGTGCTCATCATCAGCTGAGCAAGAGTGGCAAGTTGACCACCGGAAAAGTTCAGATGCGTGAGTTTCTCTTGGACGCTGTTGCGAGCTACTTGGCTGAGACGGGCGAGAAGTCGCTCTCCGCGGCCCGGACACCGTACCTTCCCGAGAACTTCAGTTGCAAGGGGGGTGAGGATCCGGGTGTCCACGCGAAGACCTGCAGCTCTCACCTCATGAAGCTGTTGTTTGCGGCGCGTCTCGCGCGGCCCGATCTCGTCGTTGCTATCACGCGTCTTGCGAGCAAAGTGACGTCGTGGAACAAGAGCCACGATCGCGCCCTCCGCAGATTGATGCAGTACACGCAGCATGCCGCCGATCTTGAGTTGGTTGGTCAGCTTTCTTCCGATGATCTTCAGACTGCTGTGCTCGTCATGTCACCCGATGCGGACTTGGCCGGCGATCTTGAAACGACTAAGAGTACGTCAGGCCTTTGGCTTGAACTCCGGAGCGAGGACGGGACGCGGTGCTGGCCTCTGTCCTGGCGTTCGAAGCGCCAAGGATCCACGGCGAGCTCTACCTGCGAGGCAGAGATGATCTCGCTTGCGACGGCCTTGAAGGCCGAGGTACTTCCCATGATGGAGCTCCTCGAGCAGTCCCTAGGCCGGCCCGTCCAGCTCCGCTGTCTCGAAGACAACACCCAGTGCCTGCAAGCTGCTGAGACCGGCTATTCCGCTGTTCTGAGACATTTGCCACGCACGGAGCGCATCTCGGTAGGCGTTGTTCATGAAACGTTCACTGAGAAGTCGCATCAGCATGAGCTCCTCTATCAGGAGACGGCCTCCCACAAGGGAGACATGTTCACGAAAAGACTTGACCCGATTGCGTTCGAGCGTGCGTTGACGTTGATCAATCTTGTGCGTCCGGACGGATCGAAGTATAAGGCCGAGTGAGGGCCTGCCTGGGCCTCGCCGCACGTTTGCGTCTCGAAACGTTTGCGTCCCGCGCGGCCCCGCGCGCCCCGCCCGCCATGGACCTGAAGTTCATTGTCTACCTCAACTCTAAGGTCCTCATTTCTCCGTCAAGTAGTACTGGCTCCGTCAAGTAGTACTGACCCCAAGTGAGCGCGCCCGCCTGCTGCCCTAGCGAGTTTATCTGATTTCAAGGGGATTTTTCGCTGTCGGTCGTCTTTCTTGGTTTTTATTCTTATTCCCGGTGGGTTGAAGGGTGCAGATCTCGGTTGACCTTAGGCCTCTGTCGATGTGGGTTGTCGCTGTGCGCGTGATGTACCGTGGGATGGCAGATGTCAGGGGGGCACCTGTCTTCCCCGGGTCTCACCATCTGCGCATCAGTAACTTCGCTGCACACGTTGGCATTCGGTCTCTCGTCCTGCATCGTTCATGTCCGTTGGCTTTCACCTGACCCTTGCGAATTCCCTGTCCTCTATCGTACGTGCGCCCATTCGAGGGGGGTGTGATTATTCCCTATCGGCTGGTAACATGTGCGCCTGGGCACACGTGACAGGCAACTGACTGGTCACCGTATGCCTAGGATCTGGACTCACGTTGACCGACAACTGACTGGTCGCGGTCTGCCTAGGAAAACCAAAGAGCGTTCCCTAGGCAGACGACCCGGAGTAACGTGGTTTCCGGAAAGAGCATAGTTCGGCGCCGCGGCCAACGCTATGGGGTTCGCGCGCGGATTTAATGCTCCGGTTCCCTCGGCTTCGCGGATTTGTGTTTCCGGCTCCCTCGGCTGGCTCGTGCCACCGTGGCACCCGAAAACCCGTTTGAACACCAACCTGTGCTCGAAAAGCACATTCCTTGCCACCGAAGGCAATTGCTGCAGCGAGGGCCCTCTGCAAGGACACCTCTTGCTGCAAGCACCTCTCTTTCCCGCGGGCGTCCGTAAAACCCGGAATGACCCGCAGTGCCCGCGCCGTCAGGGCGGCACACTCGACGCAGAAGGCGTCAAGGGAAATCTTGGTCTCCCTGCTCCGCTTGTCCGCGGGCGTCCGGATAACCCGGAATGACCCGCAGAGCCCGCGCGCGGGCGTCCGGATAACCCGGAATGACCCGCAGAGCCCGCGCCATCAGGGCGGCACACTCGCCGTTAACGGCGTCAACCGAAATCACCTAAAGTTCGGTAACAGCGCGGTACGACCGAACGCTGCTGATCCGATCTGCGGTTCTTGGTGGGAGAAGTCTTGGCGTTCGCGGGGCCCGGAGGCGGCACTCGCTTCACCAAAGAAGTCTCCTCACCGAAC
>OBPP01000022.1_pt1 | contig 8839 bp, 9 predicted proteins | sample 1494351 | NCBI WGS metagenome assembly OBPP01 (sample SAMEA3282988, study PRJEB22092) | marine metagenome | biome: costal lagoon periodically connected to the Atlantic Ocean; feature: ENVO:00002042 | collected 2014-06-21T12:00:00+00 | depth 0 m | reverse complement strand
CTCTCTTGAGATGGGCATCATCATTGAACATCACCATACCACCAACACCACCCGCTGTGATGACGTGGCTCGCATAAAAGCTTGTTGTAGAAATATCGGTACATGCGTTCTTTGTGATTGTGTCCGCAGAGTCTTCGAAGAGTGTGACACCTGGAAAGGCTTCCCTAATAGCTTCCCAATTGGGGACATTTCCAATGAGATTTGGTAATAAAATACACTTTGTTTGGGGTGTCACCACAGCTCTCAACTGCTCAACACTTGGAACATATGAATTGAGACCCACATCACAAAACACAGGCTTGAGACCAAGCTGTACAAGGGGTGCCACCGTTGTAGAGAATCCACATGCTGGGGTAACGACCTCACTCCCCTTTGGGAGGTCAAGAGCGCACATTCCCAAAAGAATTGCGCTACTCCCAGAGTTTACAAATAATCCATGTCTCTTTCCAAAGACATCGGCAACCCTCTTTTCAAATTCCACAGAGCGATCACCAAAACCAGCGAGCCAGCCATCGCGCAAGCAAGCCTCAACGGCTTTAATTTCTTCCTCCCCATATGATTCAAATTTGTTGGGCGCATACCACACCTTTTTGGACATTCTATCTTGATATGTTCTAATACTTTTAAGTAATCTGTATCTGGATAAATCTGAAATATATTGTGTGTCACACCCCGGAGAGCTTTTATACCTTCATCGGAGTTTTCAAAACCAATAACTTCCATGTCACCTTCACCATACAATTTAAGAGCTAATTCATAACATTCTGAATTTGGTTTTGGTTGATCATAGTCTTCCCTCACAATCCAATTTTTAAGTTTATTGAGAATTGGTACCTTTGACCTAAAATGTTCAACTACACGGCGATCTGTGTGTGTTACAATTGCGTGTTTGATATTATTATCCACGATGAAATTGATAAACTTATCAACATTCTTCATTGTTTCAATATTCTCAAACTTGCACATTTCGGTAATTTTTTCTTGTCTCAGTTCTTTGTCATAAAGAAAGTCGTTATATTCACCCGTCTTTACAACCCTTTCAACAAATTCCGGTGTCTCATCAAGAACTTTAGCCCATGCCTCATAGTGCAGATGGTCACTGTTTAAGAGAGTACCATCGAGGTCTATTAGAAATATCATGTCATTTAAAGTGTTCACACAACTTTAAGTAAAATGAAGAGAGTCTGTGTACTCGGCGCCGGTGGATTTGTTGGTAAGAATTTACTCAGGGATACAAATTGGGTGGGTCTTACTCGACATGATCTTGACCTTACAGATCAAAAAGCTGTCGAGGAGTATTTCGGTAATCATGAATATGATGTTGTCATTCACTGTGCGGTCATGGGTGGAAGTCGTCTTGCCGAAGATGATGGTTGGGTCACACACAAAAACATTCTCATGTTTGAAAATGTTGTGAGAGTATTCAAAGGAAAGTTGTTGTACTTTTCAAGTGGCGCGGCACTTCGAGGCACACCACCTACTGATCCATATGGTCTCTCAAAATGGCTTATTGATAGACGCATAGAGACGATTCCCGGTGCACATTCACTGAGAATATGGGGGTGCTACGGACCCGGTGAACTTGAGACGCGTTTCAGTGCCGTGTGTAAGAGAGAAGGTCATGTCGTCATTGATCAAGACAGATATTTTGACTTCATCGATGTCGAAGATGTTCGGAAAATTGTGGGAGAATATGTGAATGGTGTCAGAGATGAAAAAGAGTATGACCTTGTGTACCCAGAGAAGTTACTTCTTTCCCAATGGGCTGAAAAGTTTGGTGCTACATGGAAAATTGAAGATTCCACCAAGCTTGGGGAGAGTTATATAAAGATTAGATAGTCGTTATTATAAATGAAGCTACTTGATTGCTCCCTCCGTGATGGTGGGTACGTTAATGATTGGTATTTCAACAAAGAGCATGCGAGAGCATGTTACAATACCGTGAAAGAATGTGGCATTGAATATTGTGAAGTTGGATTTCGTCGAACGGTGCCATCTTCTGGGCCATGGTTTTATACACCCGAGTCTCTCGTGAATGAAACATTCAAAGATATTATTGTACCTGAATGTAAATTGGCTCTCATGGCTCAAATGGGAACATTTACAATTGAAGATTTTTTACCAAAGTCGTCATCACTCATAAGTATGGTGAGAGTGCTTGTTGCGTATCACTGTAAAGACAAAGATGATTCTAAACTTAACATAGAACTCTTACATGATACCGTTGATATGTGTAAAAAATTGAAAGATCTTGGTTATGAAGTGTGTATTAACATTGGTCGCATTGACAAGATGAGTGAAGAACAAATCAAACAAACTTGTGAAATTATTAAGGATGCACCGATTGAGTATTTTTACATTGCGGATACATATGGAAATCTTGGTATTTACAAGATGAGAAGCATATTAGAAACTATTAAGAAGCATCATAACGGTCCGATTGGTTTTCATGCACATGACAACCTGAAGAATGCATCCGTGAAGGCAATCGATGCACTCTATAATGGCGCTCAAATAGTTGATGTCACCTTTGGTGGGTTTGGACGTGGATCTGGAAATGCCAAGGCTGAGTATGTTCTCGCTCACATGGAAACTAAGTGGGACTACAAACTCCTCCCAGCTCTCATCTATTCTGATAAATGGGTAGAGTCGTATAAAAAGTCTGAAATACCATATCTTCTCTCGGGTATAAAGTCGATGCATGTCAATTACGCCATAGAAGTAATTGAGAAACATGAAGAGTTGACTATTGAGGAAGTGTATAAAATATTCAATAAAATTGTAGACGCGAATAAACATAATTTTTATTCATCAGATGTTCTCACACAATACATGTAAAAACTTATCTTCCTTTGTAGCCACAACTTTGAAGTGTCTTGAGAGTAGTTCGACAAAGCTATTTATGGTAAAGCAGTTTATGTGTTCGTGCCAAAATTGTTTATTTGTAATATTTTCATTTGGAACTTCAAAGTAATAATATACGGCTTTACCCTTGACCTCTTCGATAATTTTATTTGGATCTGGGACATGTTCGAGCACATGCATACATGTAATCAGATCACACGAAAATAATGTATCTGTAACCTGGACCTTAGACTCTACGTTACAAATATCATATACATATCGTTCCTTCCCAATATGCGGAGTATTGAGTCCATCATAACCACCAAAATCTATGAGCGTTTCGACATTTGAAACATGTTCTTCAATGAATGGTTGAGATACTTCATCGACATATGAATGTCGTTCATTGAAAACATCCCATTTATAATTTGGTTCATAAGTGAGTCTTGTTTTATTATATTCATCATCTCTGTAATTCATATAAAGTTTTGACATTTCATCATTGTCAAAAAGTATATTTATACCTACAAACCCACAAATTTCACACATAAGTGTTTTACATGGAAAATAGTTTACTTGATTTGGTATTCCATATAAAGAAGTTGTTGTTTCTGGTTTCATACCAACTATTCTCTCAACTATAAATGGTGCGAGTATTGCGGGTCTTGTGATACATATATCAGAACCACAAGATCTACAATAGTTTATGAACTTCATATTTAAATTATTTAACTACATCTTTAACCCAAACGTTGTGAAAGTTTGGATTATTTTCATATTTTGGATGAGGAATTGTATGAACCCTAGTAAAACCACGTGTTGTCAAAATCTCATCAAGTTCTTCATATTTTTTCATCATTTCACCCCATGGGATACCATCTTGTTCGTAAATTATTACACGCATATTTGTCAATGAATCTAGATTTTCCTTGACAAAATCATAAAAGAATCCTTCACAATCTGCAACAACAGAATCAAACTTCATATCATATATTTTTTCAATGTCACGAAGCGTTTTGTTTTCTACATTTGGATTTTCAGATGGTTTTGTATATGTTCCATATTCATGGAAATCAAATTTTGGGTCTATAAACTTAAGTTCACATCCATGCTCTGACACGATGCCATTAAATATATGAAACTTTCCACCATTTTCATCTCTATTTTTTGTAAGTGCTTCAATCACAGATGGGTCTGGTTCAATGGCAACGTGTTTTGTTGGATCTTCGAGAACTTCCGATATGACACACGAAACTGTACCGTACCTCGCACCAAGTTCCAACACACATGCATCCTTTGGTAAGTAGGTTCTTACCAAAAATTGTTCTTCTTTTTCATAATCTGTATTTGCTGGATTGCCTTCGCGATCAACAAATCCCATCTACATTATTTAGATACGGTAACTTTAAACTCGTGCAACGAACATATTCTCTTTGAGAAACTTGTCATCTAAGAATGGTGCCATCTCTTCATAAGGCATATTCTTGAATGTTCCATCTGGCAAAGGTTTATTTGAAAGTCTTGGATACCTACCTTGAACATTGCACACAATTTCAACTACCATTGGACCATTCGTGTGAGATAAGTAACTAATGTCTTCATCTTCTTCAACCTTGTGGTATGGTATGTCATAAGCGTGTGCAACCTTTTCAATATCACAGAATGAGAGGTCACTATTTGGTGTAGTTCCAAACTCCCTCTTGAAAACTATATTTTGTGTAATTTGAATAGCACCATATCCACCATTGTTAAATATAAGAATAGTCAATGGCAAGTTGTAATGTTTGATTGTTTGTAAATCTTGAATGTTATACTGGAATGAGCCATCACCCACTATAGCATATGTACGTTTTCCATGAAATGCAGCACCCATAGCCGCGGCAACTTCGTAACCCATATCACCGTGACCACTTGTAATAAATCTATCACCATCTTTGTATTTGTGTGCGTGCCAACCAACGCAATATATGGAACCGGATGACATGGTCACCACAGAGTTTCCGTCTTTCTGTCCGAAGAAGGTGTTTAAGTGACGATACGGACACACAAGAGGGCCATTTTTTTCAGGGACTTCGTCAATCCATAAGTTTTTCCATTCCATATTTTTTTGAATCCACTTTGGATTCCATTCAACTTTTGGTAACTCCAAATCAAAGAATGTTTTTAAATCCATGTGAATTGCAAGATCCAACTTTTTCGTCTCCATAAATTCACTTTCGTCAATGTCCAAGTAGACAACTTTTGCTTCTCTTGCAAATAAATCTCTGTTGTATCCCGTTATATTTTTTGATAGTCTTGAACCAAGACACAAAATAAGATCTGCATTTTGAATCGCAAAGTTACCAGATCTATTTCCAATGAGACCAGTTTTCCCGATGTAGTCGTCCCCCAAATCACTTCCAAAAAATGTGACGACGTAGGGGAGTGAATGTTTTTTCAAAAACTCTCTAAACTTTTCTCGAGTCTTTGATGTATGAATTCCATTACCCGCCAAGACGATTGGTCTCTCAGCTTTAGACCATATATCCAAAAACTCTCGTGGAAATATCTGCATCGACTGCACATCCACGGGTACTGAGAGCCAAACTGGACCCAGTCGTCCAGTTGTGAGGTTCTTGTAGCACTCTTCAAGAACTTTGTGGGTATCTCGTGGATCTGTGAGTTCCACAGCATACTTGGTAATACCCTTGACACATTCCACAATGTCACAATCGGAGCCAAAGTATCCCCGATCCTTACCACCACGTGACCTAATATTATCATTGTGGTGTACTTGTCCACTAATGAACAAGACTGGAACACTATCTTGGTATGCGATGAGACATGGCGTCACAGCATTTGTAGCGCCGCAGCCAGAAGTTACACAACACACACTTGGATTGTGTTCATATGATGACCATCCAAGGGCTGCGTAACCCGCGGGCTGTTCACCATGGGTATACGTCACATCAAGTTCCTGTCCGAAAGAGTCATTGAGGTGCATGGCAAAACCACCTGTCACAGAGAAACATTTGTTGATACCCTTTTCAATGAGGAACTTTGTGATGTAATCTGAAACTTTCATCTACCTGAATAAAGATAAGAAACTTTAAACTATTAGAAATGAAATTGACGTATACGATTCAAGTGTGTAATGAATCGAGAGAACTATATTCACTTCTTAACTTTCTGACTAAGGTTATAGATGACGAAGATGAGATAAATGTTGTTGTTGATACTGATCACACAACCGAGAAAGTTGAATTGGTCCTTGAACAATTCAAGGAGAGGGTAAATGTTTTCAAAAGACCATTTGACAATTTCCATGTGAACGCCCAATTTCATATAGAAAAGGCGACGGGTGAATATATCTTTGGTATTGATGCAGATGAAATGCCACAAGAATTACTCATTAAAAATATCAAAAAAATTATCGAAGAATCCGGGGCTGAAATTATTGCCATTCCACGTATCAATATTCATCCAGGTGCTACACAGGAGTTTATTGAAAAATCAAACTTTAAAATAAACGATGTTGGTTGGATTAACTGGCCAGACTTTCAATTACGAGTTTATAAAAATTGTGACTACATCAAGTGGACCGAAGAACTTCATACTAAATTGACTGGTTCTGATAAAGCTGTAGGTGTTCAACCGGAACCAAAGTTGGCTCTTTGGCACATCAAATCTATCGAAAAACAAGAAAGTAGATGGGCGGACAGTGGTGATTTTAAGACGCCAAAAGGGAATTTATATGACACACTTATGTAATGCGTCCTCAACATTTTCGACATCAATGTAAGTTTTCAATTTTGAAACGTCCATTTTACATTCACCTCTGTTAGACTTTTCATCTGACACCGTATATTCTTCTTTACACATGTCAAGTATTTTTCCAAGTGAAATTGAACCCTCATTTGTAAAGTTCAAAATACCAGTGACACCCTTCTGAAACAACGTTGGTATCTTTGGAAAAAGTGATGGCACCACGGTCAACGATACATTTGTCTCATGAATGTTATTTTTTCGCGACTTTATCTTATTCAAAAAACATTTTAGATGGGTATCACCACTCACTGGATATATTACTCTTAAATACAAAACGTCCCTGGAGTACACTTCTCGAATTACATTTTCAAGAAGTATTCTTACATGTGAATAAAATAGACTATGATAATTTGGTGTGTCTTCTTCCGTGAATAATTTTTCACCATCATACACGAGCGCCGAACCAATGATTGTCAAATGAATGCCGAGTTTTTTACATACATGTATAAGATTAAGTTGTTGCGTAAGATTTGTATGAACAGTCTCTTCTTTATTTTTTTCACACCAATCGACTGTGGGTTTACCAGATATTCCAGCGGCCGAAACGACATACTTTGGTTTTAAGAATACAAGCTCGTCTTCAATATGTTCGAGGCGGGCTGAAGAACCTACACTATTTGGTACACACTTTAAAAGTTGTTGACCCAGAAAACCATTTGAACCTAAAATGAGTGTCTCAATTGGTTTGAAAAGTGGGTTTGAATTGTCCTTCTCAGAGACAATTGCATATTTTGAATTTTCCGGCCATTTAATGTTAAGAGTTGGATCTTTCCAGTGACAATTTTTCTCTTTGGTGGGGTTGTATGCACCACCCAAAAAGTATATGACAGTTGAATCTTCAAAACAAAAATATCCATGACCGTGGTGTTCGTCAATTAAGATTGAATCACCCGTTTTGAGTTCATATGTATTGACGTTACCATTTGGTGTAACTATAACGTCAAGTATCCTACCACTTATAACCGTGACAAACTTTTTATAAGGACTAAAATGCATACCGCGGATGACATTTTTATGATTCGAACTTGTGAATGATTGTTCAACTTTAAAGGGTGGTTTATGAAAATTGAACACCATGTCACCTCTTTCATCCGAGAAAACGCTACTCATTTAAAGATAAATACTTAAATATCTTTAAATGGATACGGAACAATATAAGAAACTCGTATCCAATGTAACACCTGTGCCACCGGAGTCAAATACAATATGGGCAAAAGAGTCAAAACTATGCATGATGTACATTGAGTTTAGAAATATGGATATCATACGACATAATCTGAACAATATATGTAATGTATACGGTGGTGGAGACACTTCACTTGCGATTGTATACAGCGGTGAGAATGAAGATGTCGTAATGGACACAACCAAAAATTGGAAAAATGTCATTTATATGAAAATGTATGAGAAGAATGTGGATGTCAATGAGTACAGTCGTTTACTCACAACTTATAATTTTTGGGACAGATTTTCAAATTTTGAATACGTACTCACAAACTCATGGGATTCCTATATATTCAAGAAAGTACCTGAAAATTTTTTCAAGTATGATATAGTTGGTGGTCCATGTGCACACTTCTATGTTCAATATCAAAATAGAATTATCAACATTTGTTCAGATAAATGTGTATGTCCACGATGTATTGAAAGTGATCACCCATTTAAGGAAAGTAATTTTATTAATGACCCAAATAAATATTTTATGTTTAATGGTGGTTTCTACCTGAGAAATATTGAAGCTGTCAAAGAACTATGCTTAAAAAAACCATGGTCGGGTGAACCGGATGATGTTTATTTCGCTATATCTGATCTTTCGAGACCTTCGAGAGATGAAGCGCGTCAATTCGGTGTCCAAGACTTTAAATGCAACGGAACACCTGTGGGTTGTCATCAAATATGGTTGAAGCATGACGAAACATACGTCAGAAGTTTGTTCCAAAAGAATAGATTTGGTAGAATAGTTGGTCGTTTTTATCTCAATCAAGATCTTGGTATTGGAGATGACGATACACCAGATACAATCACAGTGTCCGAACTTATTGAGACATATCCGATGTGGCCACAATGGATCAATGAATTACCTTCAAAATACAAACAACTTTTTACAATGTTTGAAACATCCGATGTACATCCTCAGGTTATAGAAAATATGAAATTGTTTGACAAGGTATTTGTCCCTTATGATTAT
>OBPP01000021.1_pt1 | contig 9131 bp, 17 predicted proteins | sample 1494351 | NCBI WGS metagenome assembly OBPP01 (sample SAMEA3282988, study PRJEB22092) | marine metagenome | biome: costal lagoon periodically connected to the Atlantic Ocean; feature: ENVO:00002042 | collected 2014-06-21T12:00:00+00 | depth 0 m | reverse complement strand
AAATACCCTTGGCTCATGAAGTTGTACGTCTCCAGGATGGACGCGAAGTCGTCGCCGTGAATCCCTATGGCCACGCGCATGAACATGTACGACGGGGTTTCGCATATTTTACCCTTCACCTTCTGGAGGTACGACTTTTCGAGGGTTTTGAGGCCAAAGTATCCATAGTCAAAGTCCCTCTCGGGTCTGATGTACTCATTGACGACGTCGGCCATGCGAACGACTTCGTCTGTGAGCACGCCCCCCTCGTGCAACGCCTTCATGGCGTCGACGAAGGTTTTCGGCGCCTGTTTTTGGATGTTCGACGCCACGATGCGCGTGGCCAAGACCTCGTAGTCGGGGTCGCTCGTGATCATGCCGATGCAAATCTCGGCCGAGAGCGTGTCCAACTCCTGGGTCTTGATGCCGTCGTACATGCTGCTGAACACCTGTTGGGCCACTTTCGTGGGGTCGACTTCGGGTGAGAGTCCTTGGATCAGGTTGGAGATACGGGTGGTGACTTTGTCAAATTTCATGTCTTCAACGCGACCATCTCTCTTGATGACCCTCATTTTATTTTGTATAAATAGGGAACTAAATTTTTAATTACATTTCAAATCGCTCGCACGAACGGTGACCGCACCGGCCACTTCCTTCCTGCGATTCGGCTGGGTGAGGTAGGTGTTCACGAAGAACGGGCCGTCTTGTCCGGGCTTGGCCACGGGTGGGTACGAGTTCACGAAACAGGCCGGGGCCTCGCACGGTGGTCTGTTCTCGACGTTCTGCGGCTTGCTCGAGTAGGTCTCGTCGAAGTCGGCGAGCTCCATGTTTACTTACTAGAAGGAAATATTATTTTCGTGGGATATACTAAATGATGTGTGACAACGTCCAGCTGAACACAATCAAACAGTGCCCCACACCCCTGAACACCCTGTACTTCAGCGACTTCAACCGAGACCTCGTCCAGCGCGGGATTCGGGAAAAGTTCAGACAAGTGTCCGGCATCAAGATTGATTACCAGAACGAGGACGACGTCAAGACTCTCATGCGCTACGTGTTCATCAACAACGCCGGCGACCACTACGGCGACGTCAACGGGCAAGTGCGCGCGATGAACACGATCGTCATCGACACCGCGGTCGGACAAGTGAAGTCCGGTGTCGCGCAGTATTTAGCCTATCTCAATGAGATTGACACGACTGCCATCCCCATTGACCGTCCGGAGAACACATCCCTCTATGGAAAAAAGAAAAACTACGCGAACGTCATAAATCGACGCACGTCATCATGAACAAAAGCACATGGACCCGCGCCGAGCACGAACGATTCATCCTGGGCCTCAAGAGGTACGGCAAAGGGAAATGGGCGCTGATTTCAAAGAAATGCGTCCTCACGCGCACATGCACACAAGTCGCCTCGCACGCACAAAAACACTTCGCACGCCTGTCCAAGGTGGGACCGCGGCGTAAGAATAGTATCTTCGACCTACCACCCATTCATCGAGTGCATCGACCAATAGCCATGTACCCGACCCCTGGTTGGTATAAAAAATATTGTATTATGTAAAAGAGCAATGCTGCTGTCTGAAGAAGATGCCATGAATAAATTAAACCCCTACGTCGTGTTCGACTTTTCACTCCCAGGAAGCGTTCGTCAAACCCCCGAATTCGCCAACCATGGGAAGGAAGTTCACGGCACGCGCGACGTGGAACGTATGAGTCCCATCTGCGACGTGGCGTCAACCTCCGGAGACCGTACTATTGACTTTTGTAAGGGTGGTCGCGAACCCCCGTGTCCCCTTAACCGCCCGGTGTACCCTCGACGCCGGGTGGACACGTGCGCCGAGACTGCTGTTGAGGCGAGACGGCGGTCTGTGCCTCGCACGACAAATAACGACTGGATGATCGTCGTGGGCGTGGTCGCCGTCGTCGTCCTCATCATTGCGCTAAGAGCTTAAGCACGTGGTAAAACCTCTGCAACCTGCGCTCGTTCGTGCAGTGATAGATGAGTTCGGGAAGGACTTCCATGCAAAAATCGTTGACCAGTGTGCGTTGCCAGCTGCGGCGCATGTTCACGTAGGGAGGGGTGAACGTGGGGTCCAAGATTTTTGAAGCATTCATGAGTCGGGTCGAACACATGACCTGGTCGAGCGCCACCTCGCACATCTTCTGCAATACCTCCGTCGTCTTCTCCACCATGCTGTCCAAGAACTTTTCCAGTGCAATGTTTTGTTTCAGGGACGTGATTTCCACCCAATCCCCTCTGGGCGTGGTCTTGAAGTAATCGACGAAGGTATCGTACCGATTCTCGCCCACGACGTACTTGGTGTACTCGACTTCCACGAAGTCGGTGCCGAGGTCCACGTCGTTCACGAACTTGGCGGATTTAAGGAAACTCATTACTTTACAAGAAACCCTATTTTTTAATATCGAGAGATACTATACAGTAACATGAGAAACTCCGTCTTCCTCGAAGCGGTGGTCGTGGGTGTCATGACCTTGGCCACCTACTTTGCCCTCATGCAGTTGAACACGGGTCTGGCTACCCCGTGGCTCCTGTTCCTCACCGGTGCCCTCATCCACCTCGTGTTCGAGTTCGCGGGCATGAACGAGTGGTGGTGTAGACAAACATATAAATAATATCACGTATTTAATAATGACCACGCGCGCTTTCATCCCAGCCCTTGCGATCACGGGAACGAGTCTCCTATGTCCCAACTTGAAAAGTTCAGGGGAGGGGGTGCCCTTCCGCCCCCCTGGGTGGGTGTTCGGCGTGGTGTGGCCCATCCTCTACGCGACCACGGGATACGCGTGGTACTTGAGTAAACAGGACGTCCTCTTCACCGCCATCGTGGCCCTGTGTTGTCTCTGGCTCATCGCGTACTCGTGCACTAAAAATAAAGACAAGGCCCCCCTCGTGATCGTGAGCGCGGCGTTGACCACGTGGTACACGGTCTCCCAATTGAAGGGTCGGGCCAGAGACTACACCCTCCCTCTCGCGATTTGGTTGACTTTCGCGAGTTATTTAAATGTTTACGAGCAGTACTACACATGAAGACGTTCACGTCCGTGGACGGTGTGAAAATTTACGTGGGGGAGAACGCAAAGGACAACGACCGCCTCACGGAATCGTCCTACCCCAAAGAGTGGTGGATGCACGTCTCGGGGCACCCAGGGTCCCACGTGGTCATCGCGTGCGACGAGGACGTCGTCCCACGGGAGACGAAGCGCGACGCCGCGGTGCTCGCGGTGCACCACAGCAAGGCACCCCCCTCGAAGATGATCAAGGTTGACCTGTGCCGGGTGGAAGATTTGGGTATGGGTCGTGCATCGGGGCAGGTATATTTAGATGGTGAAATCACCCAATTAACTATTTTTATGGGAAAGGAGAAGGAGCGAATCGAAAGAATATTCTCCACTCTTCGACGCGCGTGATCATGGTCTACTCCTCGATCGCGAACCAGTCGTTCAGCTTCATCCTGACGGTCGATGAGTTCAGGAACATGTTTCCCGAGGAGACGCGACCGTCTTGGGTGAAGATTACCACCATAACCATGGTGGCCAAGTTCGGGCAACCCGTCGACCTCGAGAAGCTCCGCGAGGTTTTCGCGCGGGTCGAACACCTGTCCCTGCAGAGGGGGGGTGCCTCCGGATCTGATTTTCAATGGTCCATAAAGAATACCACTTTTTACAATCAAATAACTTTGGTATATAAAGACCCATATAGCACGAAGAGTGTGAAAATTTTCCCCAATGGGTCCATTCAGGTGGCGGGGTGTTGCGACCTGTTCGATTGTCAGCGCGTCATCGCCCAACTCAAACACATTTTCAACACGTACCTCGGGATGGAGTCCATGATACGAGACGACGATTTCAGAGTGGTCATGATAAACAGCAACTACAGCCTCAACTACAACGTGAACTTGATGCTGGTGGCTCAACATTTTCAAAACTACGGAAACACATTCTCCGTGAGTTTCCAACCAGACAGATATTCGGCGGTCAAAATAAAATTCAAACCCGCAGAGGAAATGAAGGAAATCACGACATCCATTTTCTCTACGGGTAAAATCATCATAACGGGTGCAGAGACCCTCAAGGAGGTGGCCTACGGCTACAACGTCGTGTGTCGCCACATCGACCGATGCGATGGTCCAATTCGCGTGTCGCCGACTGAGGTTAAGGACGTGTTCGACACCTTCCTCGGGTACAAATGTGGTAACCTTGTACAAAAGTTGCGCGCCATGGATTTTAAATCATGGCTGTTCACATCGAAGAACAATCGTATAAATTTTCTGTTGTAATAATAAAGTAAAATGTCCCAGCGCCTTGGAATGGCCGACGGCCGGTGCTTCACGATTCACTCCTCAGCCCAACTCGTGAACAACTACATCATGAAACAAAATGGCATCGCTCTCGAAGATAACTACTCGTACCGTCAGTTGTTGCAAAAGAATGGTCCCGAAATCCTCACCAAAGTGCAAGGTTTGCAGGGGACGCAACAGTGCAACCAGTGCAACAAACCGCTCTTGAATGTCGCGGATATTTATTAAAAAAAGTTTAGGTAGGTACATGTAGGATGACCTGTTCTATATGTCTCAACGAGGTCAAACCCACGAGGAACAACGCCATCCGTTGTGGACATATATTTCACAAATCATGCATAGAGCGGTGGAAGTCGCAGGGTAAGCACACGTGTCCGGTGTGTCGGAAAGTGTTCGACGTCGCGCAGTTTAGCATAACTCTGCAGGTGACCAATAATTTCACGAGCACCACGTCCAACTTGGTCAACCTCGATGACCAACAGATGTTCAACGTCCTGGACATCTTCGACGTGTCCTTCGAGGCGGAGACCCCTTACGACCTCGATTCACTCCTAAGAGACTTTGGGGTGAGTCTTGCCGACCTTGATGCCGCGGTCCTTCACGCAGAAGGCTGAACAGAAGTTTGAGTAGTTGAGGCCTGGGTAGTTTCTCGACGCCATGCGGGGGTCTTTAATCATCTTCCCTCTCGCATCGGTCAGGAGCGCGCCACCATCGCTCCACCCTCTCTTGTGCGACCACAGGTTCACTTTGAACACGATGCGCTTGCCCTCCTTGAAGCCACCAGCCTTTCTCGCCGCGTTCACGATGCGCGCCTGGGGGACCTTGAAAAACGCAGCAACCTTTGCGACGGTGTTCCCTGGCTGCACCTTGTATTCGCACACCCCGTGCTGCTTGTAAAAGTGAAAATCACCCTGGGGTGACGTGAACATCATGATTTTAAAGAACCCCTTCTTACATCGCAGCACTGGATTGACTTTGTACACTTTCTTCGGGTTGTCCGAGATGACGCGCTCTGGCAAACCCTTACAGTGGGTGTAGGTGTGATACATGTTGGACATTCCACTGCGGTCTCCCGGAATGCTCTTCTGCCAACGGTACGTTTCGGGGTCGTTGACGGCATAGGCGTAGCAGTTGTTCGATTGCTTGTACTTGTTCCAGAGGCGCGTGGTGAACTTTTTTTCAGAACCACTCAATGGCAGTTCTTTGGTGACCATTTTATTATCTGTGTACATAATAAAATGCTCAGAGAAATCTCCAAGACTGAAACGAAGTCGGACATGCTCACGGAAATCCTCCTCTACACGCTTGTCATCCTCATCAGCACCTTTCTCCTTCGCGTGTTGTGGAATCGTTCCCTCGTGAAGCACATCAGCGTGTTGAAGCCCATCGACTCCATCCTTGACGCGTTCTTATTGTCGGTGTCCCTCATGATTATTCGAGGTTGTTAAATCCCGTGGTCATCTTCCCGTCGGGGTGTTTAATGGTCGGATAGGCCTTAACGCCCGGTGGACACGCGCCATTCTTCGAGCAATCCACGAATTCGTAGGCGATACCCTTCGCCTTCATGACGTCGAGTTGCTTACGAGTCCATCCACAACCCATGGTCCCGTAAACGACGTAGTCCCCAGCAGCCGCACCGGCACCGGCACCAGAGCCACACGCGGCGGTGGTCTTCATGGAGCAGAGGATGTATGCATCGATAAGTAGCAAAATAATGAGAGCAATCATTGTATTATATTTAGAAAATTTATTTATTCTTCGTCTACGATTTCATCGTCGTCCTCATCTACCTCGACGTCTTCGGATGGTTCGGGAAGGTCGATGCCCTGGAACGCGAACGATGGCAACTTGGCCGATTGTTCCACGAGTGCCTGGGAGAGGCGGATGGTGACTCCGAACTTGTTGTCGATGAACCAGATTTGGTTGAGGTCGACGATGGTGTGCACCTTCGCCCCTTTCTCGACGCTGTCCAGAGGGATGCTCTCGCGGTTCATGTTGTAGCTCTCGGGGACGAACGTGCCGTCCGGTTTCGTGAGAATCTTCAACTTGATCGTCGCTGGGTATTCAGGCTTCCCAACACGCACCAAGGGCTTATAGAGGGCTTGCTTCAGAACCTCGACGTTGAACTGCTTTCCAAGCCACTCGACGCTGTTCTCGGCAACCTTGTTGACGATGAGTTCATCGAGCTCCTCGAACGTCTTGCGCAACTCGACCGCGGCTGGGACGTCCGGGTCGAACGCCAGGTCCAGGCTGTACGAGGTCTTTCCCGTGCCTTCGTCGGTGAACGCGGACAGGCCGTACGGGCATCTAAGTTTCGGAAACTGGATGAAGAGTTTGTTATTGCCGCCCTTGTTGAGGTAGACCGTCTTTCCGCCGTTCTTGTTCTTTTTCATCTTAGAGAAGTCGACGTCGGAGGCCTTGAATTCAGAAGCTTGGGTGATTGCGAGCGACATGGTAATTTGTTTGGTATACCTAAGTACCGCGGATTAACTTTAACCCAGGGGAAAAATTATCTGTCTTTAATGTATACATACAAATCATGTCCGCCGCAGTCATCATGGCAATGCTCGGATGTTCCTGCTCCTCCGCCGCGGGTCTGTTCTACACGTGCACAGACGGGACCCTCGACATGTCGAACCTCAACGCCAACACGTGCTTCTCGTTCCTCACGTCGAACGCGAACGCGACCCCGACGACGGTTGACATGAGCATCAATTGTCAGTTCATCACGGTCGAACAGACCACCTCCAACGCGATCATACTCTCGGACATCGAGGTGTACGACGCGGCGGGCAGCAGTCTCGTCACGAGTGTGGCACCAACCGCACCCGCTACGGGACATCAGTCCGCGATCGAAGGCGCCACCACGGCAAACGGTCTCGCGAATTTCATCGATGATGAAACGGGCACCGCCACTCTCGCCACCGTCCCTGGAAATGCCACTACCAAGGCAAAGGTCGTGCTCGACCTCGGCGGTCTCAAGAAGGTGCACAGAGTGGTGTTGACGAACACCGCCACCGCGGCGGACCAAAGCAAAATCTGTGGTGCTAAGGTCACGTTCACTGGAATCGCAGTGAACGCCACAGGTGCTGAGCCTACGAAAGTCGTGATCGACGAAACCCCCACGATCGACTTCGTGGCCGGTGCGTACACCTACAAAATCACGAGCGACGTCGATGAGTGGAAATAATCTCAAACAGTAGTATATGTCCGTCGTACTCGTATTCGGATTGATGGGATGTGCTGCGTCATCAGCGGGTGGTCTGTTGTACACGTGTACTGAGGGTAGTTTCGACGTTTCTAACATCAACACTAATGCATGTTTTTCCTTCCTAGGCACCGAGTGCGTCCCTAAGTGTTCGCCGTGCACACCCGACCCAGCGCCAGTGTCGTGTCGGTACATAGACGTGAAGCAGACGACCTCGAACACCTTCACGTTGTCTGACATTAAAGTTGTGGGTGGTGAGACTGGGCTCACCAATCTCACACTGAACATGACTCCCCCGGCGTCCATTGTGGGTGTGTCGAACTCCGAGCTGATAGACACGGAGGAAGACACAGAGGTTCAGAACCTCACATCATTCACGTTGGACCTCGGAGATGTGCGACAGGTGCTTTCAGTGACGCTCACGAACACATCCGACACTTCCAAACAGGCGGACGTGTGTGGGACGAAAATCATCCTTAGACGCCCGTTGTATCAGGCAGAGGCCAGTGGATCTACCAAGGCGGAGCTCGACGAATCACCCATCATCCGGTCCGTGTCCAGCGAGTACACGTACACAGTAGGGGACACCAGCTGGCAATAAAATTTTTCTAGACGTATATTAAAATATGGGATTGTTTAAAGACTGCGGCTGCGGCTGCAATGGCTCAAAGCAACAACAAAAGTTTGTCATCAGCGTCATCTCCGCGTTGACGTTCTTCATCATCGCGAACCCGCAGACGTACATGTTGACTCGTGGGTTGTTGGGCCAAGGCTTGGCGAGCCCGAACGGGTGCCCGACGATGTTAGGCTTGGTCATTCATACCCTCGTGTTCTTGTTGGTCACGTGGGGTATGATGAATATCAAGCGCGAGTCTAGAACTCCTCGTCAAAATTAATTTCGTCCTCTGCGACATCCATTTTCCCGTAGTCTCCGACTCTTTTCTCGAAGAAGTTTGTTTTCCCTTCTAGAGAAATAAGTTCCATGAAATCAAAGGGATTTTTAGAATTGAATATGGGCTGCTGACCAATCTGTTTCAGCAACCTGTCCGACACGTACTCTATGTATTCGCTCATCTTCTGGGCGTTCATGCCTATGAGCGAGCACGGGAGGGCATCGATGATGAACTCCTTCTCGATGGCCACGGCCTCCCTCACGATGGCTTGAAGCACGTGTCCAGAGGGTTTGTGTCTCAACATTTTAAAAAGTTCCACGGCGAACTCTTGGTGCAACCCCTCGTCTCGGGAGATGAGTTCGTTCGAAAAGGTGAGACCGGGCATGAGACCTCTCTTCTTCAACCAGTAGATGGCACAGAACGACCCGGAGAAGAAGATGCCCTCCACGCACGCGAACGCGAAGAGGCGTTCGGCGAACGGTCGACCCTTGTCGAACCATTTCAGGGCCCACTTCGCCTTCTTCTCGATGCACGGAATGGTGTTGATGGCGTTGAACAGTTGGGCTTTCTCCTTGCCATCGGTGATGTATTTGTCGATGAGCTTGGAGTAGGTCTCGGAGTGCACCATCTCGTTGTGGCACTGGTAGGCGTAGAACGATTTCGCTTCCGAGGAGCGAACCTCGTCGGCAAAGTTGTTGTTAATGTTCTCGAACACGATGCCATCCGA
>OBPP01000019.1_pt1 | contig 9486 bp, 13 predicted proteins | sample 1494351 | NCBI WGS metagenome assembly OBPP01 (sample SAMEA3282988, study PRJEB22092) | marine metagenome | biome: costal lagoon periodically connected to the Atlantic Ocean; feature: ENVO:00002042 | collected 2014-06-21T12:00:00+00 | depth 0 m | reverse complement strand
ATTTTCTTAAGTTATAATAAATGTCTGATTATTCGTTGACTCAGAGGGCATCAGACGTGTACAACAAAGCTCGAAATATTTCAACTGGGAAACTTGATATTGAAATCTCATGGGGTACCATTGGTATCATTATGTTATTAGGTATAGTTTATGTAGTGATTTCATCCATTGGGTTGAATATTTATGCGTCATGTGACGCGATGAAAAACAAACCCGTCCAGGAAAATCTTAATAAGTATCTCGCAGCTACATTAACCATTGGTCTCACAATTCCATTCACCCTACTTGTCACCAAGTTTGTGAAGAATGAAGCCACGGCGTTCATGATGATTTATTCTATCATGGGTATCGTTGGTAGCGCCTCTGTTCTCAATTGGACCATGAAATGTGAAAAGGCCAAACAAAGCGACAAGGGCTTCGCGGGTTTCAGCCTCGCCTCTTTCGTGTGTGTGTTTATCGTTAGCGCGTTTATGATGCGACCAAAGAAAAGTTATTAATCTATATGAAACCCATAGTTCATAATATATATGTACTTCTCCTGCTCTTGGCCTACGTGATGCGTAGGGCAGGAACATTTACAATGGAGGACAAGGTAAAAATGTTGGAATTTGTTTCAAGGATGGCCCAAGACCCATTCAATTCAATTGAGGACCCACAACCATTAAAGCAAATAATATCATAAACGTGCGTCCAGTCTCCAAAGTTGCCCATTTTTCAAATTGAGTATCATCTAATTTTTCAACCGCATCCGACATACTCGCCATAACGAGTGCACTTGAGAGTACCGCCAGAGCGCAGAAGGGGCGTTGATGCATTTGTTCGGTTATATTGAGACCCGTGAGTACCCAATTTGAACCACCAAACACGACACCATACATCGAGGCTCGACCATTCACAGCTTCTGCAAATCTTGGAAAACTCACAGCTTTTGCACACGTTTTATGACGCGGTCTCACAGGAATTATTCTGGGTGCTAATACATTCATTGTATCTTGAATATATTTTTCTCGTTTTCTTTAATCAATATCTTGTTGAGAATATAGACCTGAACCATTAGACCGAGTGTTGTGTACATAACCGGGAAACTTAAACCATATTGACGGGCCTGGTATATGAGCCACGCTGTACTCGCGACAACGCTCAATATAACTGTATTCTTGGACTTTTCATCAACATCATCTGATTTCATAATATCATTGTACATCTGGAGAAATCCAATACTAAATGCAATCACCGCAAGTGTCTTTTTGCTGTCCATTTTTAATGTAGACTAATATTATAAAATGGAAGCGATATTAGAAAAATTCTCAGGAAGCATTGATGCGAAAGGTGTTATCACGTTGGTTGAAGATATCAAACGAGAGTACTTGGGTGACGGTCTCCAGAAAGAGGACATCCCACCAATTGTTGCCAAGTTGATGATGAGTGCATCAAAGTTCAAGAAACTCGAGGGCCCCCAAAAGAAGAAGTTGGTTATCGCCCTTCTCAACCACCTCATTGAACAAATTGATGAAGGTGAAAAGGATTCGGAATTTGAAATCGTCCTCAAGACGATGGTACCCCCAATGGTTGATGGTTTCGCGGGCATGCTTAAGGCGAAGCAAGCCCTCTTCAGCTGTTGCTTGGGTGGAAAGTAAGATAAGGATTTGGAGTGTGAGTATACTAGAATGAAATTCCCTCCATTGGAGGTTATGATACAATACGGAATCTATACAGTCAAAGAACTCAAACGATTCTCTAAAGGCCTCGTACCGAAGAAGAAGGACATCATCATCCTTAACGAGTGTGAACACTGTGCGTTTGTGTTCCCTGGACCAACCTGTAATAATTGTTATTGATATGGGATATTACATGGTTGAAAGTTATATGTCAAAAAAGCCTGTAAAGGCACAAAGTAATTGTATATGTTGCGCCGAACGAATACTCATTAAGAGACTGTACAGAGACTGTATGAAGAAGGGGAATAAACCACACAAGTTTCCAGAATGGTTACATAGGAAATACGGGGAACTCGTGGTTGAACGTAGAACCTGTTATGGTCTAGGCAACTCACTTCCGTGTGTCATATGTAGGAAGGCGATTGAGAAGATTGGTATTCGTTGGACTGCCCACGATGGAACTGGGTGGGTCCATAGTGAGAAATCTGAGTATGTACCGCGGTCAATACCCACAAATAAACAAAGTAGAATGTTAGGCTTTAGACGTGATAACCAAGCCTAGAGCCGATTCCAAATTGTTGTGATTTCTCTTCAGAGGTTTCGTTCGTTTGAGTTTTAGTGAACTGTTCGATGTCGTCGCATTCTTTATTTCATCCATCTTTTTTGTGTTTGAAACAATGGGTATCACGATATCTATAACTGGAGCAGTGTCCACAGGTTGTGGCTGACCCTCGTCGCGTGTGAGGTTTTCTCGGAACTCCTCTATAGTGAGGTCACCCCCAAACTCCTTGAGTCTAAATCTATTTGGAGCAGGTTTCACGTGACCTATTTGGTTGTACATCTTTCGTCGCATGAGTACAATGTTACCACACACTATACTCCCCTTGACGTCGCCACACTTATCTATCGCATAGGATTTTACACAGCTCCATGAACAGAAGTTGCCAGCTGTGTAAAACTTACTTCGTCTATCATCGTAACGATGAGGCATACTTAAAGGTGTTTCCTCAAAGGGATGACAACACCACCAACACCAAGACATACTCTATTTTTTTATCTCCTCTTTAAGCTTAACATTATGAGGAGAAGGCAACAACAGCATGAACATAATGAGGCTGTCCCACTATACGTGAGGTACCTAACATTCCGATCTCTCCATCTGAATCTTGACGGAAGACATGTCATAGGAAGTTTGTTGAGTGGTGCTTTGTTAAAATCTAATATGAAACCAGGCTTGCGTGTACCAAACTCCGGTTGATTGAGTTTAGTACCAGTTATTTTACTAAACCATTCTTCTAGATCCACTTGACATCTATCATTAATGGTTGTAGATTCATCACCCCACCAATCAGGTTCTACGAATGGAGGAAGTTCACCATTACATTCAACTATGATATCACTATCCGACATTGAACGAATGTTTAAATCCTTTTCGCAAATTTTATAGGAAGATGCACAATCCGATATCGCGCCTTCTGGAATGTATCCACGATCACACACTCTCGGTCTACAGTGACCATATTCTTTGAGAACCTTGTAACCATCTGAATATGGACATGGTCCATGTTTTTTTGAGTCACACGCAATCATTTCACCTGGATTATCTGGATCTTCTATCTCAGGTTCTTCGCCAAAATATGCGCGATTTCCTTCAATGGCTTTATAGTATTTACAACCGGCCGCAGATGGTTTCGTATCACATACTCTATTTTTTATGTTGTAACATATACACCAGTCATCATTGGGATTACTTTGACAATGGGATACCGCAGTTGAGTGATACTTATCTGCTAACTTCTCTTTTGAACATTTACCATTTGTCTTGAGACGCGTTCCCGCTTTCTGACCTTCATCATCCATGAGACACCACTGCGAACGCATAGACGTATCAGTTTTATCAGCACACGTTTTACCACCACCTATTTGGTCTTCAAAATGTTTCACATCTGCACAGTATTCTTGAACAAGGGCGTCATATCCAAAATAACTTTCACATGAAGCACTTGCGATCATACTAAGTCCTTCTTTTGTGAGTGGAAACTTCTCTCTATTTGTTCTGTAATCATCACCAAGTTCTTCTCTGAGAGCTTTATCCATCTCTTTACACGGATCAATTATCTCAGTTAGAACCATAGTGATTTCTTATCTTTACCACAGAAATTATCTATAGTATCTCATTGACCCCCCCACCACCTGAAGACATCAACACGATAATCAATAAGCAGCAGCACAACGAAAATAATCCACCCACACCTCCAACCCCCAGTTGTTTTGATGAATCAGTTTTAACCTCGTCAATTGAGACTGGTACATACGGCCGAAGAAACTCTGGAAGTTTAGAACGGAAGGAGGTATCCAACCTTGCAGCAGTAGAACCTGTTGGATATGTAGTCCCTGAAGGAGCACCCGAAGGTGTATATGAGGGTGTACCACCTCCACCTCCATTATTCGCATCTATGTTGCATTCCGATTTAATGTCCGAAGCAGACACACTACCACCCACGTTAATTGACTGATTGCAAATGTTGATAGACCCTTGGCATGGAGGACTGTATCCGTCGGGCAGATACTTAGCACCATCAGCGGCTGAGCATATATTTCCGTAGCAGTGTTCTTTGCCTGTCCATAGGGTTTTAAACTCATCTGGTGTTGCCTCATAGAGTGGGTCCCAATATTGTCTCTTTTTGGCACATCCAGCCGCTCTAGAATCCGTATCACACACTCCATTCATGACATTGTAACACGAACACCACGGATCCTCTTTGCCCGCAGCAGTTTTACAAAAGTTTGCAGCAAGTTCTGTATAAAAATTACCTAAATTTTCTTTTGTACATACTCCATCGGATTTTATACGATCACCAACCATACAATATTCTTTGGCTATTCGAGAACCCGCATCCCTTTCTAGACACGTCTGACCCCCAGGATTTTTTGTAATATTATCTGGAATATTACAAAATCTGGTTACGAGATCTGTATACATAGCGCTTAAACCAGTGTCACTGCCTATTGAATTTTTAAGTGTTTCCAACTGTCCCGCATCAGATTTACTGTATATACATTTTACACCAGTTCCAGATGTAAAATACCCATTTCCGCCGGGACATGGACGAACACCTCCGTATCCCACCGCTTGATCAGTTAACCATACATCATCTCTATTGGCGTTTGCTGGATTGTTACGATCCTTAACCTCGGGCCATAAACGACATCCACCACAGTACCCATCATTAGGAGCTGCTGGTGTATAATGATCATTTACACGATTGTACTCCAGATTATTCGCATCTTCAGTCGGTACGGGTGTAAAAACAATTGAATCCCATTCATTATTCCAATTATCATCGTTATATTTTCGTCTCCATCTCAGATTACTATTGTATCCCTTTAAATACATACATTGTTGACCCTTGTCATGATATTGATCATGTCTACATGCAGTTACGACTGTATTATTACACCCATTCACTTGAAATGAATCAACGTCATTATTAGGAATCCCCCCGGGGCGAGCATCGTCAAATTTATTTATAGTACCCGTGACATTCGCATGTAAATGGTTTGGATTTTTGTCTGGGTAATTCCATATATCAACCGAACAACTCATAGTGGGTCTTATCTTTACCACAGAAATTATCTATAGTATCTCATTGACCCCCCACCACCATCGCCACCTGAAGACATCAACACGATAATCAATAAGCAGCAGCACATCATGGATAGGGAAGCCACACCTCCAACCCCCAATTGTTTTGATGAATCAGTTTTAACCTCGTCAATTGAGACTGGTACATACGGCCGAAGAAACTCTGGAAGTTTAGAACGGAAGGAGGTATCCAACCTTGCAGCAGTAGAACCTGTTGGATATGTAGTCCCCGAAGGAGCACCCGAAGGTGTATATGAGGGTGTACCACCTCCACCACCTGCAGATGGTTGAGTATCGCGGTTTGAGGTAAGATTACACGTCGCGTTAATTTGTGAATCAGCTATACCTTGAATATCAAAATCCTGTACACACACTTGGACACTTCTGTTACAATTAGCATTATATCCAGCTGGTTGAAATACATTACCTTGACATACACCACCGAAACATGGTTCCATTTGAGACCATGAGTTTTTATACTCTTCGGGGGTCGCCTCGACTAATTTATCAAATGTCTGTCTCTTTTTGGCACATCCAGCCGCAGCCGAGTTTGTATCACACACTCCATTCATTACATTATAACACGAACACCACGGATCCTCTTTGCCCGCAGCAGTTTTACAAAAGTTTGCAGCAAGCTTTGCATAAATTGTATCTCCAAGATTTCCTTTAGTACATGAATTATCAGCAGCTATGCGGTTTCCTACACTACAATACTGTTCGGCTATTCTCTTTCCACTATCCCACTCCATACACGTACCTCCCCCGGGATTTTTTGTCCAATTCTCGGATACACCACAAAATTGTTCCTTAAGGTTGGCATGCATTGAAGCGCGTGGGTCATTTGTTACACCATTTTTGTTAGTGTGGAGGGTTCTCAGAGCCGCATCATCAGTTTTGCTATAGATGCAACGAACTTTTTTGCCTCCTCGCATAAAGCTACCTGTGCCACCTGGACACGGTCTCGCAGCTTTATTTGAATCTTTACTGGTACCCAATATTACATCATCGCGTTCCGCTGAAATACCTTGTTTGGGTAAAGTGATGCGATCTGAAGCAGCCTTATTTATACCACTGGTGGGAATATCATAACTAATTTGGTTTGCATTTGCGGATGGAGTTGTATGAAAAGAAAATCCCTGTAAATGATCACTCCACCCAGATGGTAGACTACCCGCAGTTCCATCTACTGCCAATGAATGGTCAAGTGGTCCAGCCGCACCCATTGGAATGGCATATCCGTTACCATTATAGTGACCCATTATCACTACATTTTCTGGACAATCTAAAACTTCGTAAGATGAGATACCCTGCCAGTGAACGCAACAGCCACTACCCGCATCTTTTCTACATCCATTTGAATCATTCTGACCAACGCTATGTCCATTGCTGCCTATCCCGTGTTTATACGCACGAACCCTACACCCAGATGTCTTACTTGTACACGCAGGGTTGGTTCCCATTATATTAACCATGGAAAATTTTATTGTGAATGTCGGGTCTCTCCCTGAGTATGAGGTCACCCACCTTTGAGATATATTTGGATTCAAAAAAGTTTTGTGTCACAGCCATAGTCGCTTCTCTGTTTATAGCTATATGCCACCACCCCAATGGTATGTACAAGATTTCCCCCGGTTTCTGTACAAAACGATAATGTTGTAAGTGTTTCAATTTTGGATACTCATCTCTGAACCACGCAGCTCCCGACTTTGTACTTTCTCGCACGGGCGCGCCTGGATAAAAAATAACCCACTCCTTTTTACCTTTGATGAGAGCATTCCAAGCCGATGTACCCAGTGGATCCACGTGAAGATTGGAACCACTTCTGGGAGGCCCGGCGATAAACCAGCGATATCGGGGTCTTATAGTTCCCAAGTTTTTAAAGAGATCATCTGAAAACAACTCTGGTTCGTCGTAGTCTCTAAGAAGTTCTTTTGTATCGTTGCGCTCACCAAAACTTTCATCAAAGATGTAGAGGGGTTCATCTTCGGTAGTACTCACACAATAGTCGTTGTACTCAGCAAAAGTCATGGGTTCCACATTATCTGCTAACATGAAACGAGTGTTGTGGAATCTTTTGGTGAAATTCTCAAAAGACCAAGTTGTGTGCGCGGGCCAGTGTAAAGTTCCATTAGTTATTATACACGGCGTCTCTCGTTTCGAGAAATCACTCTTTGAGATGTATTTGTAAGATATTCGTTCGATTTTAGGCTTCTTAAAATACACTACAAGTAGTACTATTAAAACTACAACTATTAGTAGTTTCATTTAAATTATATAAGATTATAAAGTCTTCAAAAATTCTAAAAGTTCCGACTTCTTCTTGTCGTTCGCGAGGGTCAAAGCCTTCTTTTGCTTTTCTTCATCATCAGTCTGCTTCCTGACCATACCGTACACGATGAATGGATTTGGTTCTTCTGAGTTCTCAACGTAGAGGATGGCTTCAGACTTTTGTCCCTCCAACTTCTCCCGCTTGGCGCGCATAATGTTCCAACCCACAACAACGAGGATGGCTAACACAAGGACCACCTGGTTGAGTGACATCTTCCTGATGTTAAGTTTCATTTACAATACCGATACATTTTTTTTCTCAGTCCACATTAATATAACACGATGGGAGGGGGTGGTTCCCAAACGATCAACCAAGCGTTCAATATGTCTGCCATCAACCAAAGTATTTATGAACAAATCACAAAGACTCAAGCAAGTGCGTCCGCGGCTCAAGCCAGTGTTCAAAATTTAAGAATTACATTCCGTGATATTTCGGGGTGTAAACTCGACGCTAGTCAAACTATTAATGCAGACGCTATTTCATCTTCGGAGCTTACATCAGAGACAACAACTGAAATCAAAAATGCTGTGACAAATGAGATGCAAGCTGCAGTTTCTGCACAGATTGAAAAGGCTACAGAGGCGGGTAACATTCAATTCGGTGATAAACAAAATGTAAATCAGGAGGTTACAATGGAAATTCAAAACATTGTTCAAAACACTATTGTCACAGAAACAATAAATGAAGCCATCGCCGAGCAGGTATCTATTCAAAATAATGAAGTCACGTTCCGCGACTGTAAAGATTCAGACCTTGACTTTAGTCAAAATGTCACAGCCAAACTTGCAGCCAAAGTAGTTACAACCGCTCTCCAAGATGCCATTGCTTCAAGTGACGTCATGAACCGATTGAGTGCCGCGGCTGATGCGGCCCAAAAGTCTGAAAACAAGGGTATTGCTGATATTGTTGCCAAAATTGGTGAGATTTTCACTGGTCCAATGAAGTATGGTATCATCGCGTCCGTTGTGTGCTGCTGCCTTCTTATCGTCCTTATGATTGTCATGGGTCTCTCCCCAGCTGGTCAAAAGGCTACGAGTAACATGGGTGCCGCAGGTGCTGCTCGATTTGGTGGCATGGCTCCACGAAGTTTTAACTACTATTAAAGACATAAAGACCTCTTTAATTAATGATTCTGAGTATCGATGTCGGTATTCGGAACTTAGCCATGTGCTTACTCAATGAAACCAATAACCTCGTGGAGGAATGGGATGTCTCTGGTGTCCCACCTGAACACAAAGATGGTATCTATGTCTCCTTGAGAAAGCATCTTGATGAAAGACCTTGGGTTCTCACAGCCCACACAATCCTCATAGAAAAGCAACCAGACCGTAATAAGAAGATGGTCTCTGTGATGCACTTCCTTCACGCGTACTTTATTATTAAGTGCCCCCACGCGGAGACAATTCTCTATGACGCGCGTCACAAGATTCCAGATGTCGCCGGACCTGGGAAAGCCCAATACAATAAGAGAAAGAAGGTGTCGATTGAGCGGTGTGAAGCCTTTATCCGTCAAGACCAGGTGAACGCCCATTGGTTAGATACATTTCTCAAGTCCAAAAAGAAAGATGACTTGGCGGATACCGTGATGCAGGCCCTCAGTTTTGTCAATAGGGTGGAGGTCACCTCAACCAGCAAGCCCAAAAAGTCCACAAAATTGGTCGCTCGTAAACCCAATGAAAATCAAAAGATGACAAAGTATTCAAAGTCGAATTTGGCGTGGTTATATCTCAACAAAGTGGAGTGTGAGGTCCTCGAGAATAACAAGAGGTTTATGAAGGATCTCAAGAGGTACTATAGAGACATTGACGACTTAGTTAAGGATTTGGGGGGAACTAAGAATTAGAACACTA
>OBPP01000018.1_pt1 | contig 9890 bp, 13 predicted proteins | sample 1494351 | NCBI WGS metagenome assembly OBPP01 (sample SAMEA3282988, study PRJEB22092) | marine metagenome | biome: costal lagoon periodically connected to the Atlantic Ocean; feature: ENVO:00002042 | collected 2014-06-21T12:00:00+00 | depth 0 m | reverse complement strand
GCGACGACTTCGCGTCCATCCTGGAGACGTACAACTTCATGAGCCAAGGGTATTTCATCCACGCCACGCCAACCCTCTTCAACGCGGGGACGCACAGACCACAAATGAGTTCGTGTTTCTTGGTGGCAAACAAAGATGACGCCATCGACGGAATCTACGACACCCTGCACGAGTGCGCCGCCATCAGTAAGTGGGCCGGAGGCATCGGTTTGCACATCCACGACATTCGCGCGAGGGGGTCGCACATTCGAGGCACCAACGGTCAGAGCGACGGCATCATTCCCATGCTCCGCGTGTACAACGCCACCGCCAGGTACGTGAACCAAGCTGGGAAGAGGAAGGGTTCCTTCGCCGTCTACCTCGAGCCATGGCACGCCGACGTCATGGAGTTTTTGGAGTTGCGTCTGAACCAGGGGGATGAGGACGCGCGGTGTCGAGACCTCTTCACGGCCATGTGGATTCCGGACCTGTTCATGAAACGCGTGGAGGAGGGTGGACGTTGGTCCCTCTTCTGCCCGGACACGGCCAAGGGGTTGTCCGACTGCTACGGGGAAGAGTTTGAAAAGTTGTACACAAAGTACGAAGAGGAGGGACTCGCCAAGCGCACCGTCGATGCCGCGGACGTGTGGAAAGCCATCTTGAAGAGTCAGACGGAGACGGGGACGCCGTACATGCTCTACAAAGATGCGTGCAATTCCAAGTCCAACCAGAAAAATTTAGGCGTCATTAAGAGTTCAAATCTTTGCGTGGCTCCTGAAACGAAGATATTGACAAGTGAGGGTCATCAAACAATTTCCGAATTAAAAGGTCAGGAGGTTCAGGTATGGAATGGTGAAGAATTTTCAAAAGTGACCATCGTACAGACGGGCTCGGAACAAAAACTACTTACCGTGAAAACGAGTCGAAATCTATCTCTTCGATGCACGCCCTATCACAAGTTTTGGATTGTTGGACACGATGAACCGATTGAAGCCCAGCATCTTCAAGAAGGCATGAAAATTATCAAACATTCTTTACCTGATTCAGATGAAATCATCGAGGATGAGACCATCACATCCGTCGAAGACCTCGGAGAAACTGCGGATACGTTTTGTTTCAATGAACCATTGCGTCATCGTGGTATTTTCAATGGTATTCTTACCGGAAACTGCACTGAAATTCTCGAGTACACTGACAAAGACGAAACTGCGGTGTGCAACTTGGGGTCCATCGCCCTCCCGAAGTTCGTGAACAAGGAGACGCGCACCTTTGATTACGAGGCGTTGCACAGGGTGACCAAGGTGCTCACGAAGAATTTGAACAAGGTCATCGACCGAAACTACTACCCGACCGTGGGTGCGAGACAGAGCAACGTGCGCCACAGGCCCATCGGCATCGGCGTACAGGGCCTCGCGGATGCCTTCAACCTGTGTCAGTTTCCCTTCGACTGCGACGCGTCCAGGGCGATGAACAGCTACATATTCGAGACGATGTACCACGCCGCCCTCGAGGCGAGTTGTGAGCTGGCGAAGGCATCGCACCCCTACCCCACGTTCAAGGGCAGTCCCATGAGTGAGGGTGTCCTGCAGTTCGACATGTGGGAGGGGGAGACCAAGTTGAGTGGGATGTACGACTGGGACGCGATGCGTCAACGCATCAAGCTCGATGGTCTCAAAAATTCCCTACTCCTCGCGCCCATGCCGACGGCGAGCACGGCGCAAATTTTAGGGAACAATGAGTGTTTCGAGCCGTACACCACGAACATCTATCTCCGACGCACCTTGGCTGGGGAGTTCGTGGTGGTGAACAAACACCTCGTGGACGACCTCAAGGCGCTGGGTCTGTGGTCCAAGGAGATGAAAGACCTCCTCATCAAGGCGGATGGGTCCGTGCAAAACATCACGAACATTCCCGATGACATCAAGGAGAGGTACAAGACGGTGTGGGAGATTTCACAAAAGTGCATCATCGACATGGCCGCGGACCGCGGACGTTTCGTGTGTCAGAGCCAGAGCATGAATCTGTTCATGCAGAGCCCGACGTTCAGTAAGTTGTCTTCGATGCACATGTACGCGTGGAAGAAGGGTCTCAAGACGGGGATGTACTACCTGCGCTCCAAGGCCAAGGCGAAGCCTATTCAGTTCTCGCTGGACATCGAAGCCGAGTGCGTCGCGTGTTCCGCTTAAAGTTATACGTCAATTTATTTAATATGAAGTTCACTGAGTTGTGTTCCAACATCGACATCGGTAGCTATAAAAATAAGAAGATTGTCATCACCAACAAAGATGGTGGACATCTTCGCACGCAAGCCCCGCGTCTGTACATGCCCTTCGGTATCTGTGGATTCACCCCGGAGGTTGGGCCGACAAAGTACACCTTGGACCTATCCTTGACCGGGTGGGACGAGGACGGTGGGTACGTCCAAAAGTTTTATCAAACCCTTCGAGAAGTGGAGAACATGGTCATCGACGCCGTGGTTGCACAGAGCGAGGACATTTTCCAAAAACCGATGACAAAGGAGGAACTCCTTCCGATGTTCAACTCGAACATCAAGGAGAACCCCGGCCACGCCCCGAAATTTCGCGTCAAAGTGGACACCGACATGAACGACGTCATGAAGGCGGACGTGTTCGACGCGAACAAGGAACGCCTCCCGAGAGATGCGATGACGCACGGTCTGTATTCAAGAAATTCAGGGAGACCCATCGTGGAGATGTGTTCTGTGTATTTCTTGAACCGGAAATTCGGCATCACGTGGAAATTGCACCAGTTGCAAGTGTTCGAACCGGAACGTCTCAAGGGATTCCAGTTCACTGTTTAGTGCCCGCCACCAGTGCGGTGTAGATGAGCTGACACTTTTTTAATAACTTACCTTCGATGCGAACGAACGAATCCTTCACACCCATTTGCTTCTTAGCTTCCTTCACAGCTTCGTCCCAGAGAGCGAGCGTCATTTATTACTATGTGCTCAGAGTTTTTTTTGCAAGCGTTGGAATTGCTTCAACTTGCGTTCGTACTCCTTCGAGCCTTCCTTCGCCTGCAACTTAACCTCCCCGTCCTTCTTGACACCCTTCGCCTTCCACACCTTGACGAAGTGCGCCTTACCTTCAGCCTTCATGCGCGCCATGGCGGCGGCGTGAGCCTTGCGGCTCTTGATGCGACCATCCTTGTCGTCGAGGTACAAATCCTTCTTCTTGAGGCCACCTTCGGTCATTTCGGCGCTGCCGTGCATGACTTCGGCTCGGGAACCAATGCGCTTTTCGAACATCATCTTGTTTTATTATAAGGGCTAGAAAAAAAAGTCATCTTCCCCGTCCGATGCGATTTCACACTCGGCTGGGAGTTTGGGTTTACGTGGACGGGTCTTCTTCGGCGATGGTGGTTCTATGCCGTGTTCTCGGTGATACAGAACCTTATCCCAGAACGCGCGCATGATGGGAAGGTTTGTGGTGAACCAGTCCCTGTCCCTCTTCACGTGCACGACCACGAACTCCTCTGGATTTGGCCAGTTGAAATCCGCGGGTTTATATTGAATGAAATCACACGATTCTAGGTCCAATATTTCCATGCACAACTGCAGCTGGGGCATGTAGTGTTCGGGGACCTCGGGTTTGATTTCGCGCATCATGGGACACTTGATTTCCACGAGTTTCCCGGATTCAGTGACACCATCGGGAGACCCCCCGAGCCAGAGGTGCACCGGGTGTGGACACAGACCAATCTCGTGCACCACCTCCCCATAGCGCTCTTCGTACAGGATGCGCGCTTCATCTTCATACTTCTCACCGTGTCTCGTGGCTTCATTCCCCGTGAACTTCTCACCGACCCCACACTTTTTCAACAGGAGGTCGTGTGGTGTCTGGTACTTGTTGCACCCTATCGCAGTGGCGGCGTCCGATGCGGTGAGCATGTTCCCACGGAGGGAGAGCCATTCCTCGGATTTTTGCGCGGCATACTCTCTCTCTATGAGGGCTTTCACGTTGGGATGCATCGTGCTTATTGAAAGAATGAATGCTACTTTTAACTTAACTAAAGAAAGCCCGTGCGGCGTTCTGCTCGGCTTGTTTTTTCGACTTGGCCCACCCTCTACCCAAGAACGCGTTGTTGACGTAGGCGTCGATGACGAACACCCCGTCGGTGTGGTCTACTATTCTGTACTCGGGGAGGGGGAAGTTGTTCGTCTGGCAGTACCGCATCAGGTGGTCCTTGAAGTTGTCGTCCACGAGGAGACACTGCATGTCCACGAACGTGGGGTCCTCGTAGATGCGCAGGATGAACTCTTTGGTGTGCAACAGACCGAGGTCCATGTATATCGCACCACACAGGGCTTCGAACACGTCCTCGAGTATCTTCGTGTTGTTGTTCCACTTGTTTCGCATGCCTTTCTCATCCATCAGGATGACGTCTTGCAGTTGGAGTTTCCGCGCGATGGCGGCCAGGGTTTCGCCGCGCACCAACTTCGTGCGCGCCTTCGTGAGGAACCCCTCTTGTTGGGATTCGTACCGGTCGAACAGCCACTTCGTGACGACAAAGCCGAGGACGCTGTCGCCTATGAATTCCAGGGTTTCGTACGAGTGTTCGATGTGTTCGTATTGTTTCAACGCGGACTTGTGAGTGAAGGCTTTTTGGTACAGAGATAGGTCTCCAATCTTTGTACCAACAAGTTTTTCGATATAACATCGGTCAACGTTGGACATTACATTACAATATTATTTTATTTTTAAGCCGACTTGATGTAATGCGGGGAAAGGTACTTTTGCAAGTTCAAGTACGTGACTTGGACATCCGCCGGCGGCTTCAAGAGCGTGCGGAGGGTCTCGTCCAAAACCAATTGGCGACCGTTCTCCGGATGCTTGAGACCTTTGTCCGTGATGTACTTGGTGACGAACTTGGTGACTTCGCTTCGAGACGCCTGTTCATCAGCACCCAAGCCCATGAACGCGCGAAGCTCTTCGGAGATGTTTTGCTTGCGGTTGAATCCGTTGTTGGCGACGCGAGCCTTGGCCTTCTCCCCATCCGGGTCGTCGAGCTTGGCCTTAATCTTACGAACGAGCTTCGTGAGGCTCTTGATGTCGTTGCGGAGGGCTTCGAGTTCTTCTTGCATCTTTTCTTACTCAATTGTCGTCTGGTTTCTTTAAGCCACTGTAAGAGTGGAAAACATGACCAAAATGACGAGGATCACGAACAACACCCAAAATTTCCCAGTCTCTCGGGGCTCGGGGTCGTGTTCGTTCAGTATGGCGAATGGGTGCGGACCATTGCACCCACCAGCGCAACACGCCGGGGGACACGGGTCCACCTTCGGTCCGTGCCTGGCGCCGCAGAACTGTGGACTCGAGGGGTACTGTGCGAAGCACCGACAGTTGTCTATGATGTCGCACGCCAGCTGCATTTTAATTTATGTACACATAATAATATGGATAAGAGGTTGTACACCGAGGACACCGTCAGGAAATATTTGTTCAAGAACCTGTGTAAAGGGGACAAGGTTCTGTTAAAATATTACGATGAAGGGAAGGTGCGTGAATTCCGTAAGCGTTTGTCGACGCGACACAAAGATGCCAACCTCAAAGACATCTTGTACGTGTACGTCACGGACACCGTGCGAGACGTGGTGTATAAAATCGTGGGCGAACTCTCCGAACACATGAAACCCATGGGGGACCTGGTCATCTCCGGTGGGGACGCGTTTAACATGCAGCTTCCCAGGGCGGACCGCATCGTCACCTCGGACATCGACACCAAGTTCGCACCGAGGATGAAGTACGACGCGAAATTTTTCGGCAAATTACAAGCCATCAAACTCATCATGTGGGACAAGTTGGGTCAGATTTGCGTGCGTTTCAACAAGGTTATCAAGGAGAGGATTCAAAAGGATCGCTCCAAGTTGAAAAAGTTTTTAGGCGTGTCCTTCACCGAGAAAGGGCCGTGGCTCACCAGGAGGTACACCCTCATGAAAAAGAAAAAGCTCTCGTCTGGCGTGAACGTCAGCAAGGGCGACGTCCTGACCGACGTGGAACTCTTCGCCCTCGACCTGAACGTGGGCTGGTACGACGTCGCCGCGGGGAAAGTCGTGCAACAGCGCATGGGTGGCATCTTGGACGTCCCGTTCATGCGCCCAGGGGAGTTTGGTTTCGACGTCATCTTTAAGAAGCAGACCACGGGCATAACCTACGTGAACCGCGATAGTGGGGCCATCGTGCACGACAAGCGCGTGGCCATCGCCAGCAAGGCGTTCCTCATTCACGACGTGGTCATCATGCAGGAGTTGAACTTGCGTCCGGAGAAGAAAGCCAAGGACCGCGCGCGACTCATCAAACTCGCCCAGGCCATCTCGAAAGGGTTGAAGTTTACGGCGTCCGACAGTATCTTTGACATTTACTTTAAAGTCATCAAAAAGCTCCCATCCAGGACGAAGACGGTCGTCATGAACGGGAAGGTTAACATGCGCGTGGCTGAACAGAAAGACCCGTACAGGTACGAGAAGTACACGATTCAACCCGACGGGGAAAAACTCAAGAGACAGTTGGTCTACGGCGTCAACACGCTGGTGCCCCTCAAGATTAAGGGGTTCGTGAAGACCAACGGTCGTGAGAGGTTCGACGTAAGAAAGAAAAAGTGGGTGCAGAACAATTCCCCGCGGTACATTGGGAACGAGTGGAACTACAAACCCGCACTCAACCTGAATAAACTGAACTTCGTGAACGAGTCCGTGTGGAACAAAATCAACATCACGAACACGCTCTACGGATACAGGGCAAACAGAGATGGTTGGATTCCCGAGGGTGTCCTCTTGGGTGCCGCCATGATCCCGTTCGTGGGGTATAAGAGTCTATTTATTTAAAGATTACCCCCGTGATTTAGGTATACAATGCTGTACAACGCCCCCGCCAAAGGAGATGATGGATGCTACTTCGTGCGCGTCACCACGGACGACAAGAAGAAGCAGTTCATCCAGTTGAACAAGGCTCGCATCAGTGCGACGTCTGAGTCGGACATCGTCATCGACCCGGTGTCCGCAGGGAACAAGCGGAAGATCGCGGCCATCAACAAGACAAATCTTCAGGCTGCGAAGGAACACGCCAAGGAGTGGTTCGGCAAGGACAAGTCCACCGACGCCCTCAAGGCGGCGTACAGCGACGTCGAACTCGTGGCTGAACGCATCCCACCGACCAAGGTTTTCTCAGCGGAACAGGAGGTCGTGGATTTCACCACCCTCCGCGAGGACATGGAGTGCTCGCTCATCCTCGAATACGTGGGGATGTGGTTCGCCAAGACCGCGTTCGGCCCAGCCTACAACGTCGTCCAGGTCAAGCTCCACCCAGAGCCCATCAAATCCGAGTACCCAGAGGAATACGCCTTTGTGGACGAGGAGGAGGATGAGCCCGAGGTCGAGGTCGAGGTCACCACAGAGCCCGAGCCCGAGCCCGAGCCCGAGCCAGAGGCCGAGACTCCCTCAGTAGACGAAGAGACGGCAGCATCAGCATAAAAAAAATTATGTAATAGTAATATAAAGCAGGATGGTGAAAGTCAACAACCGCACCAGAAATTTATTGATGTTGGTGAGCATTGCGGTGCTCGTCTATTTATTGTTCAACATGAACAACGGCAAGTCCGAATACACGCTCACGGAGCGCGACTTCGCGGACGTGGGTCCGACGTCCGTCGGTCCGTCGGGTGCCGAGAAACCGGTCGCGGGTGGGTGCCAGATGAACGCTGGCACGGGTTTAGCTTCCTCCCTCTTGCCACGCGAAGTCGCCCAGGGTGAGTTCGGGGAGTTCAGCCCAGAAGACATCCTCAAGGGCCAAAACTTCCTCGAACCGCGCCAACAAATCGGGTTCCCGGAGACGGTCGGTGGCGCCCTTCGCAACGCCAACCAGCAAATCCGCGCCGACCCGGCCACGCCGAAGCAGCAGTTCGTGTGGAACAATAGCACCATCGTTGCGGACACGATGCAGCGCGACTTGTGCTAATTAAAGAATTGTAGAGTTTTAGTAATAAACGAATGTCATCAGACGAACTCTCTGAAACTGTCTCTCGCCTCGTGGAGCTTAACAAACAAATCACCGAGGCCAAGTCAGACATTAAGATTTTAACACAGGCGGAGAAGGCCCTGAAAGCGCGCGTGCAGAGCGCCATGGTGAACCAGGGCATCGATACCATCAACCTCCGCAAGGGGAAGATTGCGCTCAAGAAGACCACCCGGAAGAAGGTCATGTCCAAGAAACACCTTCTCGAAGGCTTGGTTGACTATTTCGACGGCGACCAGGCGAAGGTGGACCACATCGTCCAGGGCATCCAGGAAAAATTGGGCACCACGGAGAGCACTTCGATTTCACTGACGGGTTTAAAAGAGAAAGCCGCTCAATAATTATCATCATGGTCTGGTCTCAATACGTCTATGAAGCCTCAACAGGGGCTGAGGTGGACCCCGACAGTGGGGGAGACGACGACACACACGCAGAACACGACGTTGCTCTGAATATCTTGGACTGGGAACTCCAATATTCAGATGAACTATGGGACCTATGGGACCTCCTGTGCATGCTCCGCAGAGACGCGTTTCTAGAGCACGCGCTTCTCACGGACTGCTCGTACGACGATTTCGTTGAATTTTGTTTCACGAATCACAACGAATCAGAGAAATACTCAGGCGACGTACCTTACGAGGAGAATGTGTCGTACATGTGGCACGTTCTATGGAATGAGATGAAATACCTCGGGTTCGCCCCAGGAGCGACGTTCAGTGATTTCGCCTATTTCGTGGTCGAACACACCTACATAAATAATCTCACGATATAACAAATGCTCCCAGACGTGACGTCTCCCAAAGTTGCCATCCCAGCGTCTCTTTTTCTCGCGCTCAGCCCGGGTGTGTTGCTCACCACCACGGGCAAAAACGTCAAGTTCATCAACCGTTCCACCAGCGAAATGGCCGTCTTCTTCCACGCCTTGGTGTTCTTCCTCGTGTTCTCCCTCGTCGCACGCGCGATGAACTTGGTACTCACCCAGACGGACCTCATCGTGACGACCGTGTTGTTCGTCGTCCTCAGCCCGGGCTTGTTGTTGACCCTCCCGCCGGGCTCCAAGGGCGTGTTGCGCTCGGGCGAAACGAGTGTGGCCGCGGCAGTGACCCACGCGCTCGTCTTCGCCTTGGTCTTTGCGTCGCTTCGCAAGCAATTTCCTCAATTCTATTAAGTAAGGGGATGAAGTACCTATGCATCGGTCCAGCATCGATGGGTATATATTCCATGATAGGCACCCTCAAAGCGCTGGAACCGAGACTCAAAGAAGTTCGTGAGATTTCCGGCGCCTCCGCGGGGTCCATCCTAGCTCTGTTTCTTGCTCTCGGGATGTCCACGGATGAGATTTTAGAAAAATGTTTGCATGTGGACATCCCCAAATTTGTTAAGTTGAGTTTAGCAAGTTTCATTAACAAATTTGGTTTCGTGGCCATGGAGCCCATACGAGAACTCCTGGTGGAGTTGTGCGATGGCAGAGACCCCACGTTCGAGGAGTTAGATACAAAAATTTACGTGTCCGCGTACTGTTTGAACACATCACGCACCGACTATTTTTCAAAGGACACCCATCCACAGATGAAAGTCATCGATGCCGTCCTCATGAGCATCGCCATACCCATGATTTTCAGTGCAGGGAAGTTCGAGGGACGAACCTACGTCGACGGGGGCACGGCAGAAAAGTGCCCCATGGCACCATTTTTAGATAAAAAACCATACCAGGTCACGGTGCTTGTATTGAAGATGGAAAATGTCTATCAGGACTCAATAGATACACCCAGGCAGTTTGTCGAAGCCCTCGTGCGCTCTACGTTATCACACAGAACGACCACGAGACCTGGGTGCAACCTCGTGGAAATCAACGTGGGTGGTGCGAATGTGTTTGATTTC
>OBPP01000017.1_pt1 | contig 9907 bp, 12 predicted proteins | sample 1494351 | NCBI WGS metagenome assembly OBPP01 (sample SAMEA3282988, study PRJEB22092) | marine metagenome | biome: costal lagoon periodically connected to the Atlantic Ocean; feature: ENVO:00002042 | collected 2014-06-21T12:00:00+00 | depth 0 m | reverse complement strand
TGTGGCTGGATTGGTGCTGAACACTGCTCGGTTAATTCTAAACTTCATGTCACTGAACTGATCTTCGGTCCATAAAGTTCCATCCTGTGATTTGAAGAATGATCCCAGAGTGGCCTGTGTGGTATAACTGCTGTTGGTATACAGCACATCAGGCTGACCCAGTGTGGCAATCCAGACTCTGTAGTTTTTAGGAGCTCGAAATTTTTAAATAATTGCGTGATTGTGGTCTTCTGCTTCGCAGGGGCTCTCTTCTTCTTTGGGGGTTTATTTTTCTCAATTATCTCCCCAAATATGGTATTTTTCGGATCTGGAACTAGGGGTTCGAGGAGGTCGCATACGGGGTTTAAAAACTTGTTCAAAAAGTAATAATGGTAATCCACGGGAATGTTGTTTTCTTCCACGTACAAGGGGTCCTCCGCCTTCTCGAACGCCCTCGCCCTGTGGTCCTCGGTCTTGGTCAGGAGATAGGGCACGCGGTCACCACTTTGCGGTTCTGACCCGGGCTTTCTCTGACGCATCTTGTTGTGCACCTGCACGTGTCCCATGGAGATGTCCCAGCTTCGGTCGATGTCTTTGATGGACACGGGGGTGCGCTTCACCTTGTAGGTGTCCGAAAGGGACTGACTCAAGATGAGCTTCGCGTGGGGCACGTCCCCCGTGAGCAACTCAAGGGCCCTCTCCCTCGCCAACACCTGCGGGGGTTCGGGTTCCGAGGATTCGAGGATGACGTCGAGCAACTCTTTGCACACCTCACGGACGTGCGGGGTGTTGTCGCGACGCACCAATTGTAAACCCTTGACATCGATGTACTTGAACTCCACTTTACCAGATTTTCCCTTTTCCCACAACTTGGCCGCGTAGCGTTTCTTACTGTAGAGAATGTACGGCATGTACACCTTTTCCAACTCCAAATCATTGGGCTTTTTAAACAACCGCGTACACTGCTCCGCCGCCTGCTCCCCCTGTTCCCAACTGTAGTCGATGGCATCCTGCCCCGTGCGCCCTTGGACGTCGAATTCAACCATGACGGAGTCCGTATCGCCGTAACGCACCTTTGCCCCTGGAAAGTGCGCTTCGACGTAGTTTTTGGTCTCCTCAATCATGGACCTTCCCTTGAAAGTCACGGACGACGCGATGGCCACGCACGGCAACATCCCCCTCGCAGCCCCGGTGAATCCGTAGCACGAGTTCATGGAAATCTTATAGGCCAACTGCTTACCGTTGTACACCTCCTTCATCCCCTGCGTGGTCGCCATGGCCATGTCCTTCTTGGCCTGTTTACGAAATTGCTTGAGCTCTGCCAAGATGGTCGGCAGCAAACTCGGCACGTTTTGAGCGAATGTGTAAGACTTCCCCGAGGCCAAGGTGAACGTCTCGTACTCCACCCCTGGAATGTTCCCATAGCGTCGCTCGTTCATGACCAAAGTACTGTAGCACAGGTTGTGGGCCATCATGATGGATGGATACAGCGACGCAAAGTCGAGGGCGGTGATGGGTGTATAATAGGCCCCAGACTGCGCTTCGAGCACGGTGGCCCCTTCGTAGCCTTCCTCCGAGACCGCACCCTGATAGATGACGGGGACGAGGAACCCGAGTTCCGCCGCCTTTTTCGTCAATTGCGAAAACACTTTAATTTGCTGCCCTCTCTCGACGAGAAAACACAGCGGAACTGAAGTGGCTTTCGCCATCTCTAAGAGATTCACCAGGATACACAACTTTGCCAACAACTTGTGTGGGAGGAGGGTGTCTTTGATGCAGTAATCAGCCACCTCACCCAACTCGCGGGCGTCCCCTCCCTGAAACCTTCGGAAAATCTCCCGCGGGGGCATGTCCAACTTCTGGTCCCCCAAGTAGAGCTGGGCCACGCTGTTCAACTTGTAGCTGTCCAATTTGTACCCTTTCTTCACCTCGTGGAACAGGTCGAAGATGAACCGACCACTCATGGGGAGGAGTTTCAACTCGTTATCACCCAGGGCACTCGAGGACAGCTTCTTGTAGAGCATCTCACACGACGTGTGTTTGAACTTACCCATCTCATAGAACTCCGGTGCACATTTACACACCAACCCGCGTTTCATGATGTATTCCAAATCGAACCCGAAGATGTTCCACCCGGTGATGATGTCCACGTCCGCTTTGCGCAAGTACCTCTGAAACCCCTCGAGCATCGCCTTCTCGGTGTCGAAGCTCTGGACCCTGTCCCCGTCCGTTTTCTTGTAGCACAGGCACACCTCCTCGTAGGGTTCGTCTGAACCAAAGTGGCAGAGGGTGACTGCGATCTGAAAGCAACAATCATCGGCAACATCGGCATCGGGGAACTTTCCAGTGGAGCTGTTGCACTCGATGTCCACCGATGCCACGACGAAAGGGGCGATGTCGTCTCGGTTCACCGGTGTGAGGGTGGTCCAGTCGTTGCAGAACAGGTCGATGTCCACGTGTGCCAGGTGGGAGCGCACGCACTTAGCACCGGTGTCCAACCACCCAGTGGACTGAATCCCCGTGCGATGCATGAGGCGCAGGACCGGGTCGAGGTTGGCCTCGTAGACGCGGAGCTTCGTGTTCCCCCTCGCCAGCTGGACCCCGTACCTGAGCGTGTTCGCGAGGTACCTCCTCCGCTCCAGGTTGACGCAGTCCAGGCGCATGAACGGAAACTCCTCGTTGTTTTGAAACCCCCACACGTCTTTGGACTTCTTTAACCCATAGCCAACCAAACACTCAGGACACCGTTTCTCGAGTGTGTAGTAGACCTCGCGCACGGTCTGAGCCTTGGCGTCAGGGAGTTTGATGAAAAAGTACGGCGTGAACTCCGTGGTGACGCAGACCGACTTGCCGTCCTCCGTCTTCCCGAAGATGCTGATGAGATGCCCGTTGTCATCGTCATCCCGCGCCTCCCACGTGAGCGCCTGGAACACCACCATGTGTACGAAACTTAGTCAAAATTTTAATATGTTTTATATAGTAAATGTCAGCTGCGTTGATTGAATTGGTCAGTCGAGGTGTCCAGGACACGTACACCACGTCCAATCCGGAAGTGAGTTTTTTTAGACAAAACTACAAGAGGTACACGAACTTCGCAATCAAACCCGAACGTCTCGATTATATCGGGACGTTTGCGTCGAATAATGAGGTCACGATTCCGATCCGAACCAAGGGCGACCTTTTGTCCTACGTCTGGGTGGAGGCCTCGGACATCGGCGCCACCGGGGACAACGACACCGGGTTCTTCAGCAGCACGAAATCGCCGTCGGAGTTCTCGTTGTGGATTGGTGGTCAAGAGGTGTGCCGCTTGGACGCGCTCTACATCCAGGGTGTGCACAACGTCCTCTACCGCCCGGACGGTGGCAAGGCGAGCATGTCCGTGACGACCACGGACGTCAAGGCGAACGCGGTGGGCTACTCCGGTTCCAACGCCGGGCACTACATGATCCCATTCTTCTTCGGCGAGGACTGGACGAAGTCCCTCCCTCTCGTCGCCCTCGCGAATCACCAGGTGGAGATTCGCATCAAGTGCCGCACGGGTTTCACCCCGAGCGAGACCCCGAAGGTCTACGCCTCTTTCGTGTTCTTGGACACCCAAGAGCGCGACTTTTTCGTCAAGAATGAACAACGCCTCCTCATCAACCAGGTGCAGTACCAACCGATGGAAGAGACGGACACGGAAGTGGACCTCACCTATTTCAACCACCCATGCCGAGCCGTGCACGTGGTGTCCTCCAAGACCACTGGGGCGAACTGGGCCGCCAACTACACGTTCGCGGAGAGCACCCTCTACATCAACGGCACGCCGTTGTTCGACGGCACCTCCAACGTCTACCACCACACGGTGGTTCCGGAGATGCACACCACGTCCCTCCCCGATAACCTCCTCGACACCCTCCCCTTGTACACGTGGCCGTTCGCCCTCACCCTTAACAAGTCCCAGATGACCGGCTCCCTGAACTTCAGCCGCATCGACACGGCCACACTCAAGCTCAAGTCCCCGAGCGGTGGCTCCGGCGCCATCACGCGTGCCTACGGGGTTAACATGAACGTGCTCCGAATTAAAGACGGCATGGGTGGGGTTGCGTTTGGAAATTAATATTACATACGCTGCTTTTAAGAAATCGGACGAATTTCGAAAGATGCGCGCCAAAAAATAACTCTCATGACGTTATATGATAGTCTTAACTCTTCTTCTATTCCTGGCAGCAGCAGCGTACTACGATGTCAAGAATAGAAACAGATACTTTCACGAAATAAAGAAGTACATCCCAAAGTTCACGAACGTCCTCGACTTTGGTGCGGGTCAGTGTGAACTGAGTGCCTACCTCAAAAACAGAAACTACGTGACGAGCGTGGACATCTACAAGGGGTGTGAGGACGCCCTCGTGTACGACGGACACACCCTTCCATTCGTGGACGACGCGTTCGACGTGGTCGTGTGCACGTTCGTCCTCCATCATATTCCTCACCACAGAGAAATCATAGAGGAGTTGAAACGGGTGTGCGCGAACAGAATCATCATCGTCGAGGACATGCCACAAACGTTGTATCAGTACGTCATTTCGAAATTACATTATTTATTTTTTAGACAGCCCATGAGCACCATCAAGAACATGCACTCTCCCCAGTCCTGGTGCGACCTCCTCCGCGAAGATGGGTCGTGCACCATCGAACAATTGAAATCACAATCGTTCATTAACCCGACACCGCACTTCGTCATCGTTAAGGACTTAGAGCCCACAAAAGACGTTCGAGTCTGACCTCGTCGCACGCACATTCCTCCGAGCACCCCTCGTCCCTTTGGAGGTGGCACGCGTCGCACCGAATGTCTTCCACCTCGTAATCAGGGAGAAAACCATCCCTCTTTAGGAGGTCGGCGAGCGCCACTTTGATGTGCGTGTCCACACCCTTGATGAGGTCCTTCGCCACCTTTGCGCACTCCTTCACGTAGGGATGTTTCGCGAGCACGAAGGCTTTCATCATGTGTTTATTCGCCGGGCGCTCCATGGCGAGGAGTTCTTTCGTGCGCGCCTGTATCTTCATCTCCGTATCCATGAGTTCTTCGAGACGTTCACACTTTCCCGTCTCTAAAAATTCATCGACAATGTCCACCGAACTCTGACCGACCCCATGGAGGTTAGCGATGTCCGCACCGCACGTGATGGTCTTGAGACACCCCACGGACTCCGCGACACGGGCAAAGGACGCGGCTCGTCCTTCGTCGTCGTGCGCCGCGTAAGCCTCACTGAGATTTTCAAAAAGTTTGACGATTTCCTCCTTCATGTTGGTATGGGTTAGGGTGCGTGCCCATCTGGGGGTAAATCCTCACTTTTTGACATGCTGACCATCAGACTCGGGATCACGGACGAGACGACCGCGCTCGACATGGACCGCTACTTCACGAGCGTGTGGACACACAGGGAACCGGTGAAACTCGTGATCGACACCACGCAGTGTTTGCACCTGTCTCTCCGTAAGGCGTTGAGCCTGCGACGCGTGCTCAAAAAGCACCGGGGGAACGCACGGAAGTACATAGACCACAGCGAGGTCCTCGTGCGGAGTGCCCTCACCAAACGCATGTTGACCATGGCCCTCTGTATAATACGAACAGAGAGACCCGTCAAAATTTCCATGGCGTAATGTAAGATGTATGCCCCTGCGCGGTATTTCACAGGTCTCACCCCCTCGGAAAAGAAACAGAGATACTTGAAAATGTTAAAGAAAACCTACACCCCCTTCCCCACGAACAAAGGAAAGAAGACGCGCACGTCCGCGTACACCCTAAAATTTAGAAAGATGTATGGAGACGATGTCAAGTCATTGCCTCAAATCGCCAAGGCCACAGGCATCCCGCTGCGCACTTTACGCGCGGTCTATAACAGAGGTCTCGCGGCATGGCGAACAGGGCACCGCCCCGGGGCATCCCCCCAGCAGTGGGCCTATGCACGAGTGCACAGCTACGCCACGAAGGGGAAGACGTGGAACACGGCTGACAAAAATCTACACAAAAATTAAGAGTAATGGCATCTTCACTATGGGACATTTTACCTCAAGAACTTCAGGAGATAATACTAGAAAAATCGATAGAATTATGTCGTGAAGAGTACATCAACGCCGGCATATCGAAGCACGTCAGGGCGAAGAAAAAACAGGGGAGGGGTTTGCTCACCGCGGACATGATTCGATACATCCAAACCGGTACGGACCCCATGGAACTCATCAACTGGGCCTTTGAAACGGAGGTGCGTGAACTGGAACAGCTCGTGGACCCACCGGTGCACCTGCTGAACAGGGTCTACGACTACGATTACAGCGTGTATTACGACGAGTTCCTCAACCGCGCTGCGGCGTACATCGAGAACCCCGAACACAGAGACGAGTGGATAGTCCCATCGGAAGATTGTTGGTTGACGATGTTTACGAAGTTGAATGATTTTCAACGTAAACATGGACATCTGAACACACTGGACCATGACCCGAAGTTGTACCTATGGTTGGAACACCAAAAAGATGGAGATACCCACCTGTCAAGGGAGAGGCGACACTCCCTCCGAACCCTCGGCGTCCGCCTCCCTAAATTCGACACTGCACGGCAAAGAATATGATCCACGCCACGAGGACGTCGACGCTGTAGTGTTCCCTTGTGGCGATTGTGGTGAGGGACGCGAGGATGGGATACACCGGGTACAAAACCTTTCCGACAAAGTACGACGTCACGATGTTGTACGTGGTGTGCCCCGAAAACATGTAATCGTTGCAGAACGACATTGGGGGATTCGGTGTGCACGTCCCCGGTTTTGCCGCTGGGAACTGGGTGACGATGTTCGTCATCGCGCGCGCGGCGTACATGAAGGTGAGGGTGAGGACGTACCGGTTCTTCACCGTGTCGGTCCACCCCCCGGGTTTGAACCAGTTGTAGGCTAAGAAAATGGTCGGTATGACCCCGGTGAGGTCGTGAAGAATCTCATATTTACTGAGGTCAGGGAGCACTTCGAAACCGACGTCTCTCACTTTGCCACCATTCGCCTCCCCACGACGGGAGGTTATGTAGTACCCCACGAGCCAGTTCGATGCGAGTGCGAGAAATAGCGCGACGTAGAGCCACATTCTTATTACATGCCTAGAATTTTCTTTTTCTCTTCGAATTCCCGTCGTTCCCCTGGTGATTCAATCTCCCTACCGTTGCGCAAGGCTTCAATCTCTGGACCGGTGAGGAACATGCCATTGACTCTGAAATCGCGGAACGCTTCCATCGTGATGGGGACGAGGGGTTCCACGAGGGCATAGATGGCTTCGGCGTACTCGCGAATCTCCTGTTGCGCGTGCGTGTCCAGGCGCAGTTGGAGGTAGTGCATGAGGTTGTGCAAGTTGATTTTCCAGTAAAACTCCGTGTACGTGCTCTGTGGGAGGACACCCCGCGCCTGTTCGCGACACACCCCCTGTTCGAGGAGTTCGTCGTACACGTTGAACGCGAGTTCGGGAACATCCACGCGGTCTTTCACGTCCACCAGACCCTCGGAACCTTGGCGATTCACCAAGGCCTGTCCACGATACGTGCCTGGGTCGTAGTACTCCCTCGGAACGACGGAGTAGCGGGCGGAAAGCTCATTGACACTGGCGGTTCGGTGACGCAGATGCTGCCTGGCGATGTATATGGGCATCTTGATGTGGAATTTGAATTCCACCATTTCGAACGGGGTGGTGTGCCAGTGTCGTAGTAAGTATCGAATGAGGCCTCGGTCTCCTCGTGTGGATACAGTCCCATCTCCATAAGACACTCGCGCGGCTTGAACGATGGACGTGTCCAGGTCGGCCTGAGGCATGTGGTCCACCAGGCGAACAAATCCATTGTCCAGGACATGTTTCTGAGCCATTTTAATCATTAAAAAACTCCAAACTTTAATTAATGCACATCGTACTCAGACCGAGCCTTTCCGTGGCCCATCAGTACAGGGTGGAACTCCCGAACAACCGCGCCATCGAGTTTGGCGTCAAGGGTCGCCCGAACTACACCACCCACGGCAACCCCTACCTCACGCGCGAACATCTCATCGAACGCGGGGGTCTCGTGTCCGAAGAGATCCTCAAGGAGGGCGACCCCGCGGAAGTGCACCGGGCCCTCCTGTGGGTGAACGCGAGCACCAAAGAGGATTGGGAAGACATGTACACCGCGGCGTATTGGGACCGTTGGTTGTTGTGGACGTATCCGACATTACATCAGGCGAAACTATTCATGACGATGCGCAAGGGCGTGCTTTTCATGCCCGTGGCGGAAGGGATGTGGTACCTGTAGACCCAAATCCACCCGCACCCCTCTCGGTCTCTTCAATGGTGCCCAACTCCTCCACTGGTGGTGTTTCGCACCGTTCGAGCACGAGTTGTGCCACCCTCTCCCCTTTCTTCACTTCAAACACGTCGTGTCCGTGGTTGAAGAGGAGAACTTTCACTTCGCCGGTGTAGTCCGGGTCGATGACCCCCGCACCGACCTGGATTCCGTGTTTCACCGCAAATCCTGACCGAGGAGCCACGCGTCCGTACGTGCCGCGTGGCAAAACAATTGCGACCCCTGTGGCGACCAGGTGTCGATGTCCTTGAGGGATTGAAACGTCTTCATGACAGTATAAATCGTAACCGACAGCGCCACCAGTAGCGCGACGAGGCAGAATTGCAGTGTCATCAAGGCGTTTGACGCGGAGATTCATGACTTACATGATTATGGGTTGTTAATGTTTAACTTTATTATTACCCGCTGACGTTTCTCAATTTCAAACAACCATAATACTGAGAACAATGTTGTCCACCATAAGCAGAACACATTTGTCTATTCCCTTTGCATGGGTCTGTATCCTGTTCATAATCCCACCTGGAAAATTCACCCGCGTACTCACCAGTCACGTCAAATGTTAAATAATAATCGGTATCGTCGCTCCTGTCGCTGTCATTGGGATTATTTATCGTTGTCCTAATCTGCAGTACGAGACCCTTGCACTTATCTCCTCTCCAATTAACCCCCCTAGATGCACGAAAAGCTGCAGTAGCATAATTGTTTGATTTTGTGGAAGTGCTTTCACTGACTGACAATTCCGTCCAACTCCCATCTGGATTTATTTTATACCATACCACCGATGACGGGAGTAAGTCTGTTCTCCAATGCGCTTCGTACCCGAATCGTTTTAAATAAATCAATTCAGGTGATGTGAAAGTGTAAAAGTAATATTTGTTCGGGTCAATATCGACTTCTCTGTAACCTGAGGACATCTGCCATGAATTAGCCAGTTTCCCTATCCCGAGTTGAGTTTGCTCATAAGTGGACGTTGGAAGTGCGAAATAAGTACCTAAGGGTGTGACACATTTCGACGTCGCTCCGCACGAGTACGTTGGTGCTTGACGTGTATTGGGACATGACCCCCCATACTGAGCGGGTGTTGTCATCGACCAGGTCTGGCTTGGATTTGATGCAGGTGTACCACACGCGGTAGGGCAAGGGGGTGATGTCCAAGAACCCACGCAATCAACCGCACACGCCGGGGTCGCTCCGCACGAGTACGTTGGTGCTGGACCTGTATTGGGACACGACCCCCCATACTGAGCGGGTGTTGTCATCGACCAGGTCTGGCTTGGATTTGATGCAGGTGTACCACACGCGGTAGGGCAAGGGGGTGATGTCCAAGAACCGACACAAGGTACTGCACACGCCGGGGTCGCTGGACAGTTCTGCGTTTCTGTCGTTGGACACGCTGGTGAATATGAGTACCCAGACGGTAACGTACTCGTAGTGATCCATGAACGAGTCTTAGTGTGGGACGTCGATGTCGTTCCACAGCTGGGACACTCTGACCAGCTACCCCAACGACCTTCACACGCGGTTGTACACGCCGGGGTCGCTGGACAGGGAATATCCATCTCGAAACCGTCGTGGTAGGGA
>OBPP01000016.1_pt1 | contig 9974 bp, 10 predicted proteins | sample 1494351 | NCBI WGS metagenome assembly OBPP01 (sample SAMEA3282988, study PRJEB22092) | marine metagenome | biome: costal lagoon periodically connected to the Atlantic Ocean; feature: ENVO:00002042 | collected 2014-06-21T12:00:00+00 | depth 0 m | reverse complement strand
TGTGAAGTGGTGGGGAGTTTTGTGGATTTGTGAGGGATGGGGAGGGACTTAGGGGGTTATCGGTGTCTCCACCGTTTCCGGTGCGAGTGGCACAAGATTGTCTTCCCAATCCCAGAACGTGTATTCACCGACGGGGATGGTGTGATCACTCGTGACGAGACAGCTTAAAATCTCTTCGACATAACCCGCTGGTTCAGCACCAGGATAGTCACGGACTTCGACGTACTTATCACCATGTTTTATGTAATGCGAACCAGTCACGTAAATGTAATCATTCAACTCCTTACTAAATATCTTGTAATGAGGATCTTCGGCGTTCCTGATTTGCATGACCGCGTCGACCACGATGCCACCAACCAAAACGTCACCCAATTTCAAATCCTTCATGAGAACGAGCTCACCCGACGCCAAACGCACGGGTGTATTCGGAGAGAAACAGAAAAGTTTCTTAAGACCCTTTCCTACAGACTTACCGGCGCTAGCAACCGCTTTCGTGGTTTTCCTAGCCGCTGTACTAACCGCTTTCGTGGTTTTCTTAGCCGCTTTATTAACAGCTTTTTGAACACTCTTGGGTACGACAGCTTTTACAATCTTTTTATTTATACCAAACGGATCAATCAACATTTTAGCAGCCGCCGTCGCCATCTTCTTTGGATTACCAGATGTAAGGTCATTTATATTCTTCTTGACGGTTTTCTTCACGTCATTCGCAGTCTTGATAGCCCCACGCGTGACCGTCGTACCGAAAATCATTTCGGCAACCTTTTGTCCCGGGTAATTCTTACAATCCGTATCACCACCGCCATCATATTTCATGCCCATCTTTGTACAGTACTGTGACGTAAATCGACACGTACCTGTGTTCGGGTCAAATCTCACACCTTGGTCATATAAGTTAATTGTCTTTCCACTCGTCTTTCTCGGCTTTTCACAATATGCAACAAGCATACCATAATACCCACCAATCGTCGCTGGTTTGCTGAGTTTCTTCGTCACCATATTCGGATTATCCGCCTTACCAGGATTCGCTGCATTAACAACTCTATAGTTTTGTGTGTACATGGCATACATCGGCTGCATGTAATCTTCGGGTAATTCTTTGGGTTTTAAGGCGTCAAACTTATCCAAATATTCGGCGCGCTTTGACGCGTTCCATGCATCGGCACCCTTCTTTGAAAGAGATACACCCATACGATTAGGGGTAGACATGTGCGTAAAGTTTTCAATCTGGTCTTTCTTATCGTCGGGCAAAACCTTTTGCATTTCGTCGTAAATGAATTTATCTCGTTCCATGTGCTTGCGCTTCGTGACAGCATCATACGTTTTACCGAATAAATCAATAAAGGATTCAGGGATCTCAAACTCTTCACCCGTTTCTTCAGCCGCGATGGTAGCTCCGATAAGATCTTCGATAGCCTTGGGATCGTTCTTGGAAATGTCATCGAGAATATCACTCATGAAATGTGCAGAAATCTTATTCGACACAGCTTCATACTCCTCAGGGAACGCGTCACCGACTGGGAAAAGCAAGGGGTAATCCATATTGTTCGACTTGGCAATGTTTTCTAATTGGAATTCGATACCATTACGAGTTCTGGTATTCACAGAGTTCGCCGTGAACGTCGCATAGCCACCGACATCGGCAAAGTCAAGTGCCATACTCATAATATCAAACACCATCATCGCAGCGCCGACGGGGCCCATCGATGCATTCTTTGCCATCTTTGCACCCATGATGGCACCCTTCGCCGCCATTTTCGTCCCAAGTTTACCCGCAAGCTTACCGACAGCTCTAGAGACAAGCTTAGATCCAACCTTGCCTCCCAACTTACTCGCAAACTTCTTACCAGCGGTCTTCGCAAGCTTTTCAGCGACACCGCTAATGAGTATTTGAGTACCGACCTCTTTCGCCACTTGTTTCATAACTTGAGAACGTTTAAGTGGGTCACTTTCATTGAGTTGACAGCACCCATCGACGAGTGTGAAACCTGGTTTACACACACCATTCACCGGTTTGAACATACAACCCCCTTCGGAACCGAGAGTGACCCCACCAAAGTTTTCAGCGAGACCCTTGATAATATCAGGATCTAAACCAGCTTTCCGGGCTTCTGCCTCGGCGGCACTCACCGCGGCATCGGCCTCAGCGGATGACTCTTTAACATTCGCAGCTGATTCTTTTAGACCACCACCGCTAGGGGATGAACCAAGTTTTTTCAAAAATTCAAACTTATCAAATAAACCCCGCTTATATGCGAAGTAGCCACCGACAGCTAAAAATAATGAACATATGCATAACAACAACACAAGTATCATTTATATTAAAGACAACAAATTAATATTTGACAATGTGGTGCTGGTGGTGTTGTCACCCCTTCGACGGGGACCCTTTAAGTATGCCATACAGATACGATAACAAACGTAACAAATTTTTTACGACTGGTAATTTCTGCTCCTGGAGTTGTATGAAGTCTTTCGCTATAGATAAACACGGCGATACACGCGGAAGCATAATTTGTGGGAACATCATCGTCATGCGTAAACAACTTTTTGGTAAAATTGGTTCTATAAAGCCAGCCCCAAATAGATTTAAACTCACTGTTTTCGGTGGTGACATGACGATAGAAGAGTTCAGGGAAAACACAATGCGAGACCGAGATATAGAACCAAAAGAAATAGATTCAGAAGAAGTGAATGATATTCTCATACCAATCCAACAAAGCACAAAGAAATTGAGTGATATTCAAAACTCGACACGGTCGAACGATGCTCTGAGACTCAAACGGAATAAACCACTCAAACGAAACCAGAATAACTTAGAATCGGCCCTGGGGCTTATCATTAAGTAGAAAGTCGCGAACCAAGTAAAGGTTCGAGACTCGCTAGACATTTTTTAGACCTTAATAGGCTCGATCGTGGCCTTCTCGGACGGATTCGTAAACGTAAAATTAAACGCCATTGGATTTTCAACATCTTTAATTTCTTCATTATCCAAGAGATCTACCACACCGGTATCATTTACATTAATATCCAAGAATAGATAGGTTTCTGTATCCTTGGAGGCGATGGAATAGTAGCCATCGTGATCCGTAATACTCGAAACTAAGCGCCATTTAATTTCACCAACGGGCTTCTCCGTGCTTGTCAGGTGAAGCAGGATACCATCCTTTAGCGATAAGTAATACTTCTTTTTGGTTCCTGGAAATTCACCCTTGATCCGAAAGTATTCACCATCCTTTTCAAAAATGTACTTTCTGGGGTATTTCAAATCATATGGATAAAACTTGACCAGTCCATTTTCAGATAATTTCAAAACATCATCGATAGATGCCGGACGCTTTGTATAATTTTCGAGATCTATCCGAGTTCTTCTATAAATAAGATACATGATCACGATAGCAATTAACACATACAACGCCTGGGCGGGATTTGCCTTCATCGTACTGATATTACCTTACATTTTTTTAAACTTGAAGTTGAACGCTCTTGGATCTTGGACCTTTTTAGATAAGTCATCAACCCCATCAAGATCAACAACACCGGCATCGAGATTTATGGTGTCGATCATAAAGTATCTATTGGAATCCCCCACCGCGAGAGAGTGGTATCCCGCATCACCGTTAAGTGACTTCATAAGCCTGAACTTATATTCACCCTGAGGCTTCATAGTATTTGTGTTTGTAATTTCGTCATCTTTAAAAGTGATATAGAATTCAACCCCATTTTCATTTTTACCCTTAAGCATCAGATACTTTCCATCAACAACGACTTCAAAATCTGTCGTTTCCTTGTTATCATAGGACGTCATGGATACGTTACCACGAATCTCGTTTGGATCAACACTTTCCTGTACGTAACTTTCGCGACGTCCATAAAAAACGAAATAGAGTCTCATACTGAGTGCCACGACAGTCAGAAAAAGTATGAGCGGATTAAGCTTCATTATATCATAAACCACGATTTTATTCAATCATGATCATGCTTCGATCCATTAGTGTAATCTTCGGGAGATCATCATCATATAAATAATATCTCACGGAAATACCAAACTCACGTCTCATACGAGGATCGGCATAGCCATTGATGACTTTCTGGAACGATTTCGGATCGACATCAAAGAACATGATACCACGATGAACGACTCTATACTTTTCAAAATTACCCTTGCCATACACTTCTGACATGAAGAAATCGGTGACACGCCTGGGGTCGGGTTTCTTGAACCGATCTGATTCAATCAAATCGATCACGTAGTATCCGTGCTTTTCGAGAATGATATTCGCTTGAACGTATGGGTAAAAGTTTATGTATGCAGCAAAGTCTCTGTCACTTGGAATGGTCACGAGTTTAGTATTGCTTGGAGGAACAGGGTGTGAGTGATAGACGATGTATGACGAGAGATCTCGAGGTTTTGGATTGACGATTTTAAAGTTGTAATTCGTGGTTTGGGTCGGTGTATTAAACTTCACAAGACCTCGTGTGTTCTTCGCGTTAAACCTAACCGATCCAGCGTATTCGATCTGGTTATCAAAACTCTTTCTATAGATAGTTCTGAAATCATTAATGAGTTTACGACTCAAACGAATGGTCAAATCAACATTTCCGACGCGTTCAACGGTGCCAAAATTATAAACGGTATTCGTCAAGTTTAACTTTTTATTAAAATTACGAGCGAGATTAACGACGGCTTTATCTACCATGATCTTTTGCTTTTTCTTCGGTGGTCCATTGGTATTAGTAGACTCGCGAGGCCTGACTCTCGAGGACATCTTATAATTACCGTACATTTTTAGTGAGCATGCTGTGAAAGTGTTCACAGAAATTTTGTAATTTCGGTTCAATCTCATTTGACCATTTATGTGTGTCCTTCTGAATGAGATACGACTTTGACTCGTCGTTATAGGTTTCGATGAGACGACAAAACTCTACATCTTTGAGCATGTGCAAGTACGTCTGACACTGTACCTCTTCGTAGTCACGAACAGTATTGAACAAAGCCTTTGTTCGATTCTTAATTTCAACGAGCGTTCGAGACCCATCTTCATTTTTCTGAATACGATCGATGCGTCCAACAATCTCGTACTTCGTACCCATGATTTCACAAATCTCATATGTGTAAAACGTATCATCTTCGGAGAGATTGTCGGCAAACTTGTCACTCTGAGCCGTCTTCTTCTCATTTCTGGTTCCATGATTCGTAAAGAGCGTCTTTCGAATATGGTCTTTCGCTTTGAGCATGTCTTGAGCAAGGAGACCAGAATGTTCTATTTGGTGAAACAATCGTCTCGTTTCTTGTTGAACATCTGTACTGTTTTGAGATTTGAAGTTTTCGGCGTCATCAAGAATTTTCTTCGTGGTCGCCATAGAATTGAGCACGATGAGTGCTTCTTCTTCTCTAGTCTTTCCTTCAAATGTTTGTGGGCTGTAACGCTTCCATAATTCTTCGACGAGTTCGTGTGGTTTTTTGTATTGATTAATCCCAATGGCCGATGCGACTGACGATGCACCAATAATAACCTTTGGAACACCAATCGCTTTGAGTTCTTTTGTGTGTCCGAGGAGGTATGGATACACTTTACCACACGCAATCGAGTCTGCGAGTGAATTGTGTGCATTTTCAAAATCTTCACCGAATACATCCTTGTACAAGTTTCCAAGTTTAATCGTTCGAAGAAACCGCTCCTTGTACATTTCATGGGTACACCGGAACGTGAGTTCGTCGACATCGGATGCATCGAGTCCATGACGCATGATTTCCGAATACAAAACATTCGTATCAAACTGTGCGTTGTGTGCAACCATGATCTTCGTACGTGGACCTATGAATTCCATGAAATCACGGAATACTTCGGGGAATGGTCGACCTTCCGCGAGTGCACGTTCGTGTGTGATACCGTGAATCTTTGCCGTGTCTTCACCAATCATGAAATCATCGGGTCGAATGATTGCATCAAAAGTTTTGATGAGACGACCCCTTTGGGAAAATCGAGCAGCACTCAGGCTGACAGCACGACACGTATCAAAGTTCGAAAGTGTTTCTTTTGTGACTCGTTTGACTCTTCTTCCACTTGGTAAGCCCGATGTTTCAAAGTCAAAGGCTATATAGTTCATACACGCCATGTGTGGATTAACTATAGAGCGTCTATAATCTTTATCTTTTAGTAATGAGGTAATGTATTTCGCCGACTGACCAGATGATACATGAGATCGCAGCTGCATTCTGAAGGGACTCGATGAATGAATTCATATATGTTTTGGTATTACAGTGGTTCACTTAGGTAAAAAAATATTGACTTATATAAGATGAATACCAAATCGGTCGCCTTACTTACAGCGATTGTATGTTTAATTTTACTAACATCATATAGAACTCGTAAACCAGACGACGTATATACACGAGGATTAGAAATCTTAAACTATACAAAAAGTCCGTATCAGTCTATCTGTTTAGCCAGAGATAAAGATACAAATCATATGTGTATGTTTTTAAACGGTGTGATACAAAATCACACAAAGGAATATAATCGATCTCATTATGCCATGGTCGATATACCCATCAAACTACTAAATAAGAAACCAAATAGCATTCTTATTTTGGGTGGTGGTGATGGATATCCAGCTATGCGCGCTCTCAAACAAAAAAACGCATACATAAAAAATGTGGAAATAGATGACACTCTCATCAATTTTGTAAAAACAAATCACATCATGAGAAAACTCACACAAGATTCATTCAATAACCCAAGACTAGATTTAGTCGCAATGGATGCATACAATTACATATACAATGAAAAACGTAAATATGATTTAATTATACACGACATAGAATTACATACGAATAATACCGTCAAAGAATTCAAGTCGCACGACGATTACATTTTAGAAAACTTATTAAATGATGGCGGTATATTAAACTACACACAAGATTTATATGGAGATATCCCAGAATTTGAAAAGATATACAAAAAATACAAAAAATACAAGAAAATTTCGAACAAAAAACATTGTGTAGCACTTTTACAAACAAAAGAAGAATTCGATACATTCAATAAGTCTTGTATATTTGACGTTAACAACCTGAAAGAAAGATACCCAAATAGCGAGATTGGTATGGTAATATATGACTTAAAATGTTCATGTGGAGTTTATCAATACAGAGAAGAATTATACTTTTATATTTCAAAACAACCATTTAGCAGATCAAATCGAGACATTGAATTTATTCCATTTACGAGTCTAATTTAATTCTCGATGACCGAATTAGGTTTTCGCGGTACGCATCATTCTGTTCCTCTCACGAAGTTCCTCACGACGCGCGATGAGTTTCGCTCGTCTGTCAAGGATCTCTTTTCGTCTCTTATTTTCCGCGGAATTCTTGTAATTATAGGTCTTACACGAATTCTTATTGACCTGTCCACATCCCTTTCGATTGAGTTGCGCTTTCGTCTGTTTACGCGACTCTGGATCTCCGCACCACTTATTCAATAATTTATCACAAATGGATTCGTACATTACATTAACTAGAGATTTTATATGTCACACCCAATCTCTCCCGCGAATTGGGTCATTCTCATACGGTCACATTCACACTCTGCATAGTCACTCTCACTTCTGACCAAGTCGCAGTGTTCGCACACCACGGTCTCATCATCTTCTTGTGGTGCCAAGTACTCTTCCCGAAGTTCCTCGGCGACGAAGACCCTCATGACCTCATCCATCTCTTCGACGAGCCTTCTTGCTTCCGCTTGTAAATCTTCGTAGATCCTGTACTTGGTCTTTGGAAGTTTCTCGGAAAGGGCAATGAGAGCCTTGGCATCCGTAGCATCTTCAATCTTTTTGAGGGATTTCACACGAGCCTTGATGGCTTCATCGTATTCTTCAAAAAAATCGGGTTCGTCATCGGACTCACTTTCGTAGTTGCGAGCCATTTGGTTTATAAGAGTAGTTAGTTTTTAAGTCCTCGCGCGTTTTCTTAATCTCGCAAGTATACCATTTTGTTGATTTGGTGTTGTCGTTGTCTGGTTTCCTCGGTTATTTGATCTCTGGTTGTTGGTATTCATTCGGTTATTTGGTGTGACGTTATTTGCACGGGGTCTATTGACAGGAGTTCCACCATTTGGTGTAACTGCGTTAAACTGTCCTATAAGTTGCGACGCCCTTACTTTATTGGTGTTTGTTACAGTTCCTTGTCCACTTCGCATTTTATTGAGAACAGTTTTAATCTTACTGATATCACTATCATCCCAAAAGTTCTTAAATTTATCTATAGTATTGAGTACAGAGGTTGCTGTATTCCTATTAAGATCTTGGTTGAGCCATAATTTGATAAGACGCTTTCCACCTGGTACTCGGGGCTTTGCAGCAACAATCGCATTTGCACCACTCTTTTGATTTTGTGGAATTGATTGTATAATCTGTGTCGCAACACTTTGAGGTTTCACATTTGTGGCATTTTTCATGAGACATGTACCAGCGTTTGCGTTTCTAAGATTACCACAACCACTCTTTGTAGTAAAATCAATATTTTGCATACCCGTATAAACTATAAATCCAGTGATAGCATCTTCCATCATACACTTGACAGTTCTCCCATTTTTAGCATTAATATACAAACCCGCACCCAAACCCATTTTATCACCACTGGCTACAATACTCCCGTATCTTGAAGCATACATAAATTGTGAAAGATCACCAAGGGTTTTAAAAATAGCTGGGAATTGTCTTATTTGAACATTTTTATTTTTTACTTTCTTTGTCTTAACTTCACGCGTGGGTTCCAATACACTCTTGTAAGCCTTCCAGGAATTTGCCGCTGTCGTGGCTCCAACCCATTCTTTGAAACTTACAATACCTCGATCAAATCCCTTGAAGTTTTTGAATTCTTTGATGAATTTCTGTTTAAAAGTACTAAACTTGTAACTCTTTGTAATAACACCATCGTGGATCAAATCATAAAACATGACACGCATGACATCATCTGTGAGATTTATAGTTTGAATACCAGTTCTATTGTTCAACAACCCACTCTCACCAACAAATTTCACTCTGTCATATTCTTGTATAAACTTCTTAAACATTCTCATAAAATCTGACATATTCATACCACTGTTGTTCGCTGGTCCAAGGTAGTATGATTGATTGGAGATACTTTTCTTGTTTTTACCATACTCTTCACCAACTATGACAAACTTTACCATATCTTCAAATATTTGTTCTGTACCCGAAACACTTGGTTTAATTTGAAATTTACTAATCGCCATGTGAGGAGTAAATGCCGCCCTTTTTGTAAATTCATCAACCGTAATGTACTCGGTTACAAAAAGGGGTTCAGAACCAGGTAGAGCCAACTTGTACTGAAATGGTCTGAAATCAAAAATGTTTGTTGGATAGCATGTAGCATTTCCACTTGGTTTAAAATTGCGACCATAATCATACACGAACTTGAACATGTACAATCTGGTTTCAATGTAGTTCCGAAGACTCCAATTTTTACTCACACTGATACCCGGATCACACAATCTTGGCGTATTGTAAAGGATTGGAATTCCAGATCTTTCAATTGTGTGAGCAAGTGAAATTCTGTTCTCCTGATCAATTGAAGTAATCCATTGTCTCCAGTTTTGAGCATTAACCACCGGGTATTGTGATTTACATTGCTGTTTAACAAACAAACACCCTTCCGACATTTCGCTTATAACATTTCCAAGAAACACGGCTTCAAAAGGACCCTTCGTGACAACATTTTCTGGTATAGTGTCGAGGTTGTAATAAATTGTAGAACCATCAACACATTTTCTGTTGGTGTTGTTGTTCATATCTAATATACCTCGGGAAAAAAAAGGTACAGTACATATGTTTTTGTTTAGTCATAGTCGAGACTGTCGAGATCGGATGTACGTCTAACTTTGCATGTACCACGCACAAGTTCATATACCCATTCACCATCAACAATTTCTTCTTCAATGAGTTTGTCC
>OBPP01000014.1_pt1 | contig 10265 bp, 14 predicted proteins | sample 1494351 | NCBI WGS metagenome assembly OBPP01 (sample SAMEA3282988, study PRJEB22092) | marine metagenome | biome: costal lagoon periodically connected to the Atlantic Ocean; feature: ENVO:00002042 | collected 2014-06-21T12:00:00+00 | depth 0 m | reverse complement strand
CGTTTAATGACATGCTCTCCCAATTTCTTGTGGAATTGCACAAGACTTTTCCAGACGAAAAGGGTATCAAAAAGATGATTACATCATTCGAAGTTCTCAAGACGACGAATCCACGACTCATTGTCGACGGCTTCATGAAGGGTGTCACCCCCTATGCCGAAAAGATTTCCGCAAAGGATGAAGCCTTCATTCTCGAAGAGATTGAGACGATTGAACTCCTCAAGGATCTCAACATCAAGAATTATTGGGCTCAAATGAGTGGCAATACGAAGGCGGCAACTTGGCAATACCTCCAGACCCTATACATGTTGGGTACAACCATCACGGCGATCCCAACTGAGACACTCACACTCATCGAAAGCATTGCCAAGGACTGTGCCGATAAGATGCAGACTGAGGGTGGTGAAATCAACCAAGAGGCGCTCATGAAAATGATGGGTGGTATGCTTGGTGGTCTTGGTAAAAAATAAACCTCGTGCTATACTAAATGAAGGCTTGGTTCGAAGATCCACAGCAACTCATCCGAAGTGATAAGATTGCCCAGTTTTGGCCCAATCGCGATCAGACCCCAGAAGACCGAATTAACTCGGCATCTCGGTTTGTGATTTATGCGAGCTGCATTATTTACCTCATCCGTAGAGACCTACGAATCTTTGTCCTTGGGGCGACTATTTTGAGTGTTCTTTATGTACTCTACAAATCGAAGATGGTCGAGGAGACCTACGGTATGCCCGCAAGTGGGGGTGGTGCGAGGTGTCAGATGCCCACAGAAGACAATCCAATGGGCAACGTGCTCATGACAGACTACACAGATGCCCCAAACCGTCTTGAAGCGTGCTACTACCCAACCGTGGACAAGCAGGTGAAGTCGTACCTCGACGATCGCATTCCATACGACGCGGGTCGTTCCCGTACGGCGCACCCAATGTACCAGCGCAACGCCGTGGCTCGCCAATTTGTGACCGCCCCAGTTTCAAAGATTCCAGGCGATCAAACTGGTTTCGCAGAGTGGCTCTATGGCCCCAAACATGGTGCAATGTGCAAGTCCAACCCAGAAATGTGTGATCCAGATGCGCGGGGTGTTCAGCTCGAGGCGTTTGGTGGACTTGATCTATCTGGTGATGTGAGAAGTTCTCGTTTGGGTCACGGCATAGCAGCATAAATAAATCTCATGTAATAATAAATGGCGTATCAACTCCAACCGGGCCTCGCGATTGTTCAAAATGTGGGTGCTGTCCCACCCATCAAGGCGACTGACGAAATCTTTGTGTACCCTCAGCCCAGTAGCCTCAACTGTGGTGATTGCCGCCCAAACACTATGTTATGGGGCACGGCGCCATACATGGCTGGCAAGGGTGCTCCAGCGCAATTCATTGAGACGAGCGACCAACTTCGACCACAAACCACAACTCGCTTCGGCAAGGTCATCGTTCCAACCTATGAGCGTAACCTTTTCCCCCTCTCCAACATGGAATGCAAAGTGCCCCTTCGTACGATGACATACGAACCCTCGAGTACTCGTGCGGAACTTCAGAACGGACTTTTCCAACAAAGATACGCTAATAAAAATGTTACTAGAAAATAAGAATGGCCGATCCCATTTCACTTGTAGCCGTCGCAGGACTCATTTATGCTGGTCGCGCTTTGAGTGCTGGATCTACACCGGAGGCACCAGTCACGGAAACACCACGATCACCAATGGAATACGATGAAGTTCAGAGAGATTTGGGTGGTACCCCCGAAGAAATCAGTTCAAAGATGGAACTTGGCAATTTTGCTGATATCGTTGCGCAGAAGAGAACCTCTGGTCAGGAAGTTCTCGATATGAGAAACCGTATGTATGACACGGGTCGCATGAACAACCTCTCCCCCATTGAGAAGCAAATGGTTGGTCCAGGCCTTGGTGTGGGTGCGGATGTTCCAGCATACGGTGGCCATCAACAATTGTTTCGTGTGAACCCCATCAATGTGGGTGCGTATCGTCTCACCACCCTTCCAGGCCGTTCCGGTCCAGCTGCCGATGTCACAGGGGGTCGTTCAGCGCTCGTTGGTGAGTTGACCCACAACAAGCCAGAGACGACGGCTTTCCTTCCTTCGCGTCTTCCACCCACGCTTGGACGTGCCCAAGGTATGTCTGGTGCGGTGCCACGCCAAGAACACGAAAAGACGAAGCGAACGACGAACCGTGCGGAGACGGGTCACCGCGCCGATGGCCTTGGTTACAACGCCGCAAAGCGTTTTGTTCCAGCCCAAACGATGCCCCAGGACCCAACCCGCTTCAAGAGTGATCGTAATGACATGCAGTTTGCTTACGCGAGTCATGCGGCTCCAGGCATCACCAACTTCAGTGGTGCATACATGACGAGCGCGGCTTCCCAAGTCATGAACAAGACCAATGATGAACTCATGGCTCGTGGTTTCCGTCCAGAGGATAGACGTGGTAAGGCGAACCGTATGGGTAACGCGGGTCGTATGAATGTCACACAATCGCGTGGCTCTCTCACGACGGTCCGCACTGACACCACTCGTGTAGATGGACGCACAGGTCCAATGAATGGTGGTTGGACGCAACACTACCAACAAAAGCCCTTCCACCAGTTCAATGCCTACAAGGGCAGCGAAAACCCATATTCACGAGATTTGAGTATCGCGGCTCGACAACTCCAGAACAACCCCCTCGCGCATCGTATGTATTAGGTAATTTGATTTACAGACAAAAACAATCATTAAAATATTGTGCCTATATTTTAATGAAGGTTCATACTCTTGACATAGACTCGAGCGAGAGGCGCACGAATGTGTACCCTTACGCGAATAGCTATGTTGTCACTTTAAAAGAGCCCATCTATGATGTGACGAAGATCACACTCCTATCAGCTCGCATTCCGACACCACAGTTACACGTCTGTGAGACAAATCGGACATTTAGCATTGATGGTGTCGACGTCACATTGGAGGCAAACAACTACACGAGTGGGGTGACCCTCGCTTCCGAACTTCAGAGACAACTCAACCATCAGGTCACCTACGATGAATACAGAAATACGCTCACATTTTCAAATGTAGCTGAAACGCACGACTTTACATTTGAGTTTTTCACTGGTACGAATGGATACACGAGTGGTACAACTGCGACGACGCCCCACCAACTCTTGGGCTTCTCCTCAAATAACCAATCGTCGTCAAACTATACACTGACATCGGGTGCCATCAATCTCCTGGGACCCAATTCTCTCATCATGAGGCTCACAAATGGTTCCGATGAGTTTACAAAATCGGTGTATGCGACGACGCCGTACTACACAGGGCACATCCTCCTGGATGGAACGGATGTCGTTAATTTTAGCCACGCCGATGACCCCCTGACTCATGAGTTCTACAAGGGACCACAAAAGTACATTCGTGACCTGAGAATCGAGTTCTTCTATATGAGCCATGGACGCCTCATCCCCTATGACTTTAGAGGACAGGACCACGTGCTGAAGTTTGAAATTACGGGATCTACGGACAAATTAGAGTGTCTCCCCAAAGTACCCCTCGAGGTTGTCGAGAAGAAGTTACCGCCGCCAATAAGCATCCCCGAAATTGTGGTGGATTCTTATAAATGGAAAGAGTATATCTCCATTGGAGTGATTGTATTCATTGGACTTGTCCTGATGTTACTCATGCGTCGTCGAGCCCCACCGATTAGCGACTAATCGCGTAGACTGGTTGGGCTGGCTTGGAGACGCGAGACGAAACACGAGAAATGACCAAGTAGACAATGATCGACAACAAGGTGGTGGCGACCGCGGTCAAGGCGTAGTGGGCACCACCGTTTCGTGGCATCTTAATGAGTTGCTGAGTCATCCAACGGGTGACGTCAACCCAGCTCATCGCAGCCGCAAAAGAGAAGCCCGCGACGATCGCGTTGAGGGACTGGGTTTCCAATTCTTGGGTGACAAGGCTCACACTCGACATTGGTGAGTCAGACATTTTGGGGGTTATACTATATATGACGAAAATATTTTTCACTCTGGAACAAGCTCTTCTTTATAGACAATTTTCTTAAATCTAGATTTCCTGATGATTTGTGATTTTGCAAACAACTGTTCGTCATCTGTATCATCGTCATCATCTGAGTCACTATCAGTGCTGCTGTCGTCAGTGATTTTCAGAGACTTATATTCAGAGCCTCCCCACCCGACTGGTCTACAGGTACTCATTACTATTAATAGCATTTTTTAACATCTCTTCTACCGGACTCTGGGGTACCCACTGTTCCCAGCGATCGTGGGCCTCGTTTACCTGCCTAAAGATGGGATCTTGGCCTGTGTATCTCTCAAAGGGTGGACAGTCCTCTGGGTCAACCTCTTCGAGGTCTTCTTCATCGGAGGATTCCTCCGCATATACCTCTGGAAAGAGGGATCCGATATCTTGACCCACTGTGTGCATCGCACAATATTTGATCGCATATTCCATATCTTCTGGGAGTACGGTATCACGACCACACGCCTTGGAATATTCGGCCGCCATGATCATGCTTCTCTCTAGGACAGGGAGAAGGATACCAATGAGTGCATTCTGCTGAGCCTCCTCGTAGGCTCCTGATGATTCACCGAAACCAGTCTTCATTAATATTTCAAATCAAAAAGAGTTCGAGCAGTTCCCTCGCGTACACGAAGAATATTGTGACTGATGGCGTACACCCTCACTTGTCTTGCATAATCTGCACATGGTGTCAGACTTAGGTTAAGAACTTGCTCTTTCACAAAACTCATATTGATTTGACCGGTTGGATACCATTTCTCTGGTTCTGTCGCAAAACTATATGAATAGAAACGCCGTATGAGTTGTGTCTTAGAGTGATGAATGGCAGCCTGAACGGCTTTGAGAAATATGGCATTCCCCGTCTCCTGGGTGATGATGGGCTGGCCATCAAAGTCAAGTGTGAGATACTCCAGGTTCTCGTAGAGGATGTACTTGTTCCCTGTCTCTTCGAGTGTGTTATCGTAGTCAAATGGTGTCATGTATTCCCCCTCAGCTGTTCCTGTGTCCCCCTGTCTCTGAATGACAAAGTAGAGCTCCCGAACTGGATTGTAGAAATCCAACTTGAAAGTGCCCGTTTGAACACCTTGGGGGATTTCAAACACATTTTGTTGAATTTGAGTCACGACATAGTCTTGTTTTGCCTTTTTAATCTTAATTCGTTCACATGGATCTAAAAATACAATTTCGGCACAGAGTGTGAAATCTTTGAGGTGAATAGATCCAGGTGTCACGGGTTGAAGTGAACCATCTGTTCCCTTTATGATGAGATGATCGTGGTCTCGGAGTTTGAATTCAACTTCAACTTCTTGTTTATCAATCGCACAGAGGGGTACGGCCAACTCTGGATTGTTTAGAAAATAGAATGGGAGGTCAACAAAGAATTCGTCTTCTTCATCGGCGACGCCCAAACTTCCAAGAATTTCTTTCACCGAGACCCTCGATGAAATCGTGCGTTCTGGATACTTTCCAATGAGCTGCTTGAGAGCCCTTTGTTTTGACTGCGTCACAAAGTGTTCCGAGTAAATCTGAAGATAGTCACTCGTGATTCGTTGGATCACCTTTCCACCGATGAGTAGATCGACGTGCTCAATGAGTGCATGTGCGATGGATTCTATATATGTCGGTGATGTGTACAGTATCTTTGAAATCGTTGGTAACTTTATTTTTACACTCAGCGTCGTCAACAAATCGCCGGTATTTTGGGCAATCTTAAACTTAGCTTTACCTCCAAAATCAACTGTCGTCTCTGGATCAATGTCCACAAATTCTTTTGCATAATTTGAATGTTTTTTAAAATTCTGCAAAAAATAAGTGTACTGTGGATTTAGTGTAAAAAACTGGTCTTGAGATCCAGATGCTTCAAGCTGAACACGACCAGCCATTACTATTATAATCACCTAAAATTTTAAACCAGCTAAACCACTGTGTATGCGAAGAATGTTATAATTGACTGCATAGATTCTTGTATTATTGTTATCGGTGCCGTTTATTGGATTGATTTGTACCGTCAAAAGTTTGTGTGCAATTCGACTCATATTTACTTGACCAGTTGGATAGTATTCTTCGGGTCTGAGTGCAAAGCTATACATTGCAAAGTCAGATTTGAGATCTACATATGAAGTTCCGTAGTCGTATGGACAATTTGTGTGATGTTTAAAGGCTTGTTCGTACACGAGAAACTTATGGTCTCTGTCAAATACAGTCTCATTATTAAACTTTAGTTTGATGTTTGTAATCGTATTGTAGCGATTTGGATGATTTGCTCGGACGGCTGCCTCTGATTGTGATACAAAAAAGAGTTCTCGGACTGGGTGTGAAAAGTTAAGCATCACTGATTTCGTATTCTCTCCAGCTTTCATAACGAATTTCGACATTTGAAGTTGGGTGATGACATAGTCTAGCGGTTGAGACATCATGTATTGTCTTTCATCGTGTGTTAAAAAGACAAATTCTGAATCGAGTGAAAACTTTTTAATATTGGCACTGACATTTGGGGATGCACCATCGTAAATGAGTTCACTGAGGGGACGCAATTTAATTCTGACTTCAATGAGTTGTTTTGTGAGAGCACAGGTTGGCACGGCTAGACTTGAATTTCTATAGAAATAGAATGGAAGATCCATAAAATATGTATACTCCCCACTGTATGACAGCACATTACTGTGACCGTTTAGAAAGTACAGGGTCTGGTTCGTGTCATCATCTGTATTGTGGAGTTGTTGATGCATATAAATGTATTCACCTGTGAGTTTTTCAATGGTCTGTCCACCGATGAGAAGTTCAGCACTTTCTATGAGATGTGTTATGATGGATGGAGACCAGTTATCATCATTCGGCGTTGGATCATCGAGTGTGACCTTCAGTGTCATGTTACGAACGAGGTCCCCTTTGTCACTCGGTACACGGCAAATGATTGTTTTTCCAAAGTTAATGTCGCCATCGAATTGACTTTCAACATATTCAATCGCAAACTTTGTATGACGACGAAAGTTCATGAGGAAATACGAAAATTGCGGATCTCCTGTGAGCCACTGGTCTTGAACTCCAGTGGCGGCAAGTCTCAAACGACCTGACATTCCTACAGTATGTGAGTAAAATTTTGGTAAATAAAACGGGACACTACTGTAGAATGAATCTTCAATTGAGGAAATTCAAACCCGAACTGATGGGTGACGATCGGGTGTGTGTGTTTGTAGGTAAGCGTAACACAGGGAAGTCAACCCTTGTCAAGGACATTATGTACTACAAGAGACATATACCAGCGGGAATAGTTCTATCAGGGACAGAAGAAGGGAACCACTTCTATGGTGAATTCATACCAGACCTCTTTGTCTACGGAGAGTACGACAGAGATGCCATTGAGAGAGTGATATCCAGGCAGAGAAAGATTGTAGGGACAAAGGGGAAGAATGCATACAACGGCGCTTTCATGCTCCTCGACGACTGTATGTACGACTCAAAGTTCCTTAAGGATACATGTATTCGTCAGTGTTTCATGAATGGGAGGCACTACAATATCTTTTTCATGTTGACCATGCAGTACGTCATGGATCTTCCACCAGCACTTCGGGCAAATGTGGACTATGTGTTCATACTCAGGGAGAACATCATACAGAATCGCGAAAAGTTGTACAAGTCCTTCTTTGGTATCTTCCCCTCATTTGATATGTTCTCAAAAGTGATGGATGCGTGCACGGAGAACTATGAGTGCTTGGTCCTCGACAATACCGTGAAATCCAACAAAATCACCGACTGTGTGTTCTGGTACAAGGCCACCGTCAGGAAAGGTTTTAGGGTTGGTAGCCCCAATCTCTGGCAACTTCACAAGAAGATGTACAATCCCAAGTATTTGGATCAGAAGGAGGAGGACGCCAAGAAGGCTACAAAGAAGACAAACCTCAAAATTACAAAGACAAAGTAGAGTGCGTCACCTCATTGTCTCAAAAACATAGGACTACAGTAAATGGTGGAAACCCTCAGTCTCTCAGACAGTGGCGAAGGTATGGTTCCTCTGGACAATAATACGTCGAGCAATTTTGTGAAGGAAAAAGCGTTTTCAGAACCCGAAAAAAATATAAGTCAACATAAACAGACGATGGACTCTACTCCAATCAACGACCTCATGATGGAACCCCCAATGATGATGGATGAGCCCAGAATGCAAGGCATGATGCCACAAATGACCGCCCCACACACCCAGGGTGCCTACGCGATGCCACAACGCGAAGAGGCGAAGCCAGCGAGCAAGAACCCATTTAACCTCACCGATGATCAAATGATCGCCCTCGTTGCGGGTCTCGCGACGACCATCGCCGTGTCTAAGCCAATTCAAGACAAGCTCGTGACCTCAGTCCCCAGGTTCCTTAATGAACAAGGTTCGCGAAGCATGGTGGGCTTGGCTTCAACCGGTTTGGTTGCTGCGGTAGTCTTCTATCTCGTCAAGGATTACATCATCAAGCCTTGATTTGTTTCCCAACCCATTTCACTGTAGATCAATGAATCTATACCAGTAAAATATGTGATAAAAGCTCCAATCACAAATGACGATGCGAGCAAGGCACTCAGCACAAGTGTCTTTCTCTTGTCTGCACCATAGTTTGATACGGTCTCTCTCGTTTCACCCCAAAGTCGGTTGATGATGAATGTGAGTACCATGGCTATGCATGTCGTCGACAGAAAGAACAGACGATTTACCGCGAGCCGTGGAATGTTTCCAATGGCAAAACGAAGCACATTTGGCACGACCAATGTCAGCCATACGAGATTCACATTGTAGTTAGAAGTCATATGTGGCACGAGTGTCACGAGATAAATGGCGAGCCAGTACGCGATCGCCATCAAAACAACACCAAATGGCGTCTTCATTTAATGTAATGCGAGAAGATTATTTATCCTGTATGTGCTGACCACAGAACTTTTTTCGCTCTGGTATCTTCTCGTAGATGCCCAATTGAACACACATGTCACGAAGCTCGATGTAATTGTTCCAGAACTCCTCTGAGTGTGAATATTCATCAACCGTGGAGTGTGCCAATTCATGCATGAGTACATGGAAGATTTCATTGGGACTACCGTCGAGGCACACGGCAATTTCATCACCCTTATTGGTATTGTACCCAATCGTGTCACCAATCATATTGTAGAAGCCTGTCACTGGGACGCATCGTGTGATCACTTGAAACTTGGGGTGTCCAGTGGAGGCAATGTGGTCGCGAAGGATGCGATACTTCTCCTTGACCTCGAGGAGTTCCTGGGGTTCCTTGGTCCTGGACAGTATCCATATATTGACGAGGATCAATAGAATGAATGCGATCATCTCTTATATACAAAGATAAATTTACTATACAGCTCGGAGATTGGATTGCCCATGAGACCCTCCCAAAGTTCCATTTTGAAACCCAACTCTTCCAAGTGTGTGACGAGAAGGTCGCGGTACGCTATTGGTTCGGATTTGGCCCCATCCGCATAGAAGGGGGTATCCACCAGGTTGACAAACAATTTTTCACCAAAACCACCATTTGGACCACCCTTCATGAGAAAGAAGTTACCCATGTGGTCCTTGTAGGGTGTCCTAAAAATGATCTTTTCAGAATCTGGTATGATCCCCACGAGGCGACCCCCAGGTTTCATTCTCTTTCGTATCTCCTTGAGTGAACTAAAAAACTTTTCCCTAGTCTCAAATATATAGTGAAGTGAAAAGTTGTAGCACACAATGTCAAACTTCCTATTTGGGCAGTTGTGAATGTCACCCTCATAAAAGTTGACCCGCATGTGCATATTTTTAGCGCGGGACTTGGCCTCCACAAGGGCCGATGGCTCTGGGTCACACATACTCATATTTGCCCCACACTTGTGCCATTTTTGAAGATCACCACCGAAACCACATCCAACATCTAAGATCTGACTACCCTCCCTGGTCACACTCTGTATGAGTTCCCTCTTCGCATTGTTGTGGTTTCGGCGGATCTCCTCCATACCTTTTTAGATATTCATTCTTTTAAGGTAACTTAAGTTGTATATCTTCCAAACCGAATACAGATGATGGAAGCCAATTGAACAAATAGTAGTATACGTGTCCACTACCTTGGATAAACTTCAATTTTTCCAAGTCTACCCTCTTTTGTCCTACGTCGAGAGTGTTGAATACATCATACCCTTGATTTCTCGCAAGAATGAACGCGTCGTTGTAGACATCACCAACCATATAGAAGGCGTACACTTGCTTCACGGTATCT
>OBPP01000013.1_pt1 | contig 10912 bp, 9 predicted proteins | sample 1494351 | NCBI WGS metagenome assembly OBPP01 (sample SAMEA3282988, study PRJEB22092) | marine metagenome | biome: costal lagoon periodically connected to the Atlantic Ocean; feature: ENVO:00002042 | collected 2014-06-21T12:00:00+00 | depth 0 m | reverse complement strand
GCCACATTCTTCGTTGTTTGATTCCTAGCCCGTCTTTCCTCGTTAGCCTTACGTTTTTCTTCCTCTTCAGCCTCGCGCTTTGCTTCTTCCTCAGCCTTCTTTTGTTCGCGATTGGCTTTTCTTTCTGCATTCAAAGCAGTTGCGTTTGCTATGACTGTATTAGCGCCATTTGTCGCAAGACGGTTCATAAACTTCTTACGGTTCTCACGTTTTAGATTTGTAAGACTTTGGAGCTTGGACGCCACATTCTTCGTTGTTTGATTCCTAGCCCGTCTTTCCTCATTGGCTCTGCGTTTGTTATTTTCAAGAGCCTTTCGTCTAGCTTCTTCCTCGACCTTCTTTTGTTCGCGATTGGCTTTTCTTTCTGCATTCAAAGCAGTTGCGTTTGCTATGACTGTATTAGCGCCATTTGTCGCAAGACGGTTCATAAACTTCTTACGGTTCTCACGCTCAAGGTTGGTAAGACTTTGGAGTTTGGACGCCACATTCTTCGTTGTTTGATTCCTAGCCCGTCTTTCCTCATTGGCTCTGCGTTTGTTATTTTCAAGAGCCTTTCGTCTAGCTTCTTCGTTTAATTTCTTTTGTTCGCGATTGGCTTTTCTTTGTTGGTTCAAAGCTGTGGCGTTTGCTAAAACCGCGTTGGGGCCATTGGTCGCGAGTTGATTCATAAACTTCTTACGGTTCTCACGGTCAAGGTTGGTAAGACTTTGGAGCTTGGATGCCACATTCTTCGTTGTTTGATTCCTAGCCCGTTTGTTCTTTACACCTTGATTTAATCGTTGAGCTTCATTTTTAATTGAATTAATATTTGTATTTGTGTTCACGACCTTTCTCATTAACATCTTTCGTTCATCTGGCGTCAAATTACTGAGACCGTTCAAGTAAATACTGAGTTCAGACTTCTTTTGCGCGAGCTCTGTGTTCTTTCCTTTGAGAACAGTATTCAATTCTTGTATCTCACGTTTGATAGTCTCAATATTAGTATCAACTTCTACACGGTTGATAAACGATTGTTTGTTTGTATTTGTGAGACGTGTATTTTTCATATAGTCACGAAGTCTATCCTTTTTGTTACTCACCGATTTTGCCTGTATAAGGTTTCGCATTTTCTTCGCATTCGCCTTGAGATTGTTTAAACTCGATACCTTGTTATCAAACTTCTTGAGAAGTTCTGTTCCATTGATACCAAATTCACGAATCAAGTTTGAAAGTTCTTTGCGTTGAGCACTTATCTGTGAAGCACGGCTCTTAAGTGTATTCAAGTTGGCGACTTTACCATTAAAGTTCTTGAGTATCTTACTTTTGTTCGACTCACTTAAATTGAGTGTATTCAAATGTTGAACCAAATCAAGTCTAGACGCAAGTTGTTTTTTATTCTTTCTTTGTTTTACACGTTCAGCGGCTTTTGTTCGTAAAGCATTCAAAGACACACTTTGGTTTGCATTGAACTCATCTAATATCTCCCGTTTATCGGAATTACTTAACTCAAGTGTATCAAGGAATTCAACGAGACTACGTCGTTTTTCAGACCTACGAGTTTTCTGTATTTCACCCGCTTCATTCTTGAGTTGGTTAATCGTCGCATTTGTCGTGTTAAACTTTTTCATAATCGTATTTCTATTTGGGACATTCATATTGAGTGTATTAATATACTTGTAAAGTTCATCGCGTTGACGAGTTCGTTTATCGCGTACATTTTTAGACATTCGATTTGCTTGGGCTATCAAAGAATTTAGACTCTCACGCTCCAGTTGACTCACAAGGCTATTTATGTTTTTTTGTGGGAGTCCAAGTTTCTTGGCGTGTACAGAGAGTATATCTACATCCGTGCCCCGTTGTTCCTGTTTTCGTAACTGTAACATAGCATTGGCTTCCTGTTTGATACTTTGAACTGCAATTTTATTATTTGCATCAAACTTACTCAGAATTGAATTTCTGTTTGTATTGGACAATCCAATAGTTTTCATATATTCTTCAAGTTCATATCGTTCTCTACTCTTTTGTTTTTCAATCATTTTGGCAACCATTTTGTTAACTTCCACTCTCATCGAAGGGATATTCACATTATTTGTGTTTAATCTCCGAATAAATACATTTTGATCGTTGGGTGAAAGAATCGTAGACCTTACATTCGTCACAAACTTTTGTTTATTTTCCGTCAACTTTGTATTCTTTGCTTTCTTAATCAATCCATTTATTTCACGACGCAATGTATTCAAGTTGGCTTCATTAGAATTAAATCGTCTCTCAATATTTGCTTTCACATTATTTGATAAAGACACACTGTCTAGGTATTCTTTCAACGTTTTTCGGTTGACCTTTGCCTTCTTCAATGCTCTCGCGTTGTTTTGGAGAGCATTTATTGTGAGCGTTTTTGATTCGTATTTAGAAATCATCGCGGATCTATCTGGGTCCTCGAGACCCAATTCGTTCAAGAATTGTACAAATGAATTCTTTTCCTTTTGTTGTAAAACTGTATCAAGCGCCTTGATTTCTTTTATGATTGTATTCATGTTCGCATTTTTGTTATTCAACCGATTTATGAAAGAATCTCTATTCACTTTGGAAAGTTTGGTCTTGTTCAAAACTTCAAGAAGTTTTTGCTTTTTATTTGAAATCGCACCCGTGTTTTTGATGTTACGAGCCTCTTTAACCAACCTATTGAAATTGCGGTTGCCGTTGTTGAACTTTTTCATAATACTGTTTTGATTGCGTTGGTTGATACCAATTTCACCAAGTGTAGTCTTTAGACGTACACGGAGTTCATCAGATTTTTCAAGTGCGAGAGCTTCACTCTTGATACTGTTGATGTTTGCATTTTCATTTTTGAATCGTCGCAAGAAAGTATTCTTATTTGATTGATTAATCTTCAAGGGCGTCAAGAATGACGCAAGATTACTCGCGATTTGTTCTTTCTTCTCCGCCATTCTCTCTTCCACGCGTTTTTGTGCGCGATTCTTCATAGTATTCAAATTTGTAGTATTTTCAATTTGGTTCACCAATTCATTTCTATCTGAATTATTCAATTTCAAGTTTGCAATCATAGCTTGGAATTCTTCCTTTTTCTTTGAAATCCGCGCATTCTTTTGGTTCGAGGCAAGACTCTTGGCTTCCTCAATGAGTGCGTTCACATTAGACCCTTCCTCTCTCACTCGACGCATAAATGAATTTTTACTCGCATTATTCATCGTGAGGGATTCGAGAAATGTGGACATCTTTTGTTCATTGGTCATACCATTTTTGCCCGCCTTTATTTGTGCCTCGCTTTTGATTTGTTTGAAGTCATCGGTAGTCATACGACGAACAAATGTATTACGGTTTGTGTTATTTAGATTAAGACCTCCCAAAAAGCTAAGAAGTTCATTTTCCTCTTGTTTGGCTTGTTCAGCTTCTGCGATGACTCTCTTACGTTGAACTCCACCAGCTTGAAGTTTCGATAAAAACGTTTGTTCTCTCTTGAGACCAAGTTGCTTAATTTGGGCAGTGGCGAGGTCAAGTGATATATTATTACCTGTTCGTCCATTAGTTAGGGTTGGTTCGGCGACTGGTATTTTAGGTCCCTGAATGCGATTTGTATTTAAGTAGTAACCCAACCCCTTTTCTCCTTTTCTAAAAACATAACCCTCTTTGGATTCCTTGAACGTATTGGAGGCAATAAAATTCTTATTTTCCTTTTTACCAAAGAGACTCGCAAAAAATCCCCTCTTTTCCTTGGGTTGTTTCACCGCATTTGTAGTTCCACCCAAAAACTTTGGTTGTGCACCTCGCATAAAGAGTCCACCACTTGGCAGCGACAATTTAGAATTTTTTGGTCGGTTCACTCGGTTCGTGTTCGTGTTCACACGGTTCACGTTCGTGTTCACACGGTTCACGTTCGTGTTCACTCGGTTGATGTTGGTGGTGTTCACGTTAACATTCACTGCTGTGTTGTTCACTGCTGTGTTTCTATTAACTGAAATCTGTGCCTGTCTCGCGAACTTCACGGGTTCGTGAATTTTCATATAACGCAAGCGTTTGCCGATGGCATCCACAATTTGACTCTTTGTCTTCTGCTCAACCTGCTTGAGACCAACTTTGCGCGCAATTCTCTTGAGGTCTGCGCGCTTTGTCGTTGCGTCAAAAAGAAGTTCATAGTCTTTTGGCTTCAAAGGTGATTTCTTATCAACCAGGTAAGTCCTATCAGAACTCATAACAAGTGGTGGTAAAGGCAATTTACCCCCCTGAATTTCATCGTACGCTTGGCATATTTGACTTTTTGTGAGTTTAATATTTATCCCCGTGTTCAACTTGATTAATTGTCTGAGGTTTTCTATATCCGCGTCTGGATCGCACGCGTCTAACATTTATATTAAACTAACAAAAAATTGTTATGAATTATTTAACGGTGAAGTATCCCATATTATACAATCGTATCTTATCTTCATAAGACATACTAAAGTCAAAAATATTGGTATCACCTACATTTATTTCTATTACATTTGAACTATCCTTGTACTCGACGCGGTGTATGAGTGTTGACCTAATGAGAGACTCAACAAACTGTCTAGGATTATTTATATTGTCTTGGTACGTCTGTTCCATTTTCAATTTTACACACGTAATCTCATGTGGCTTCTTATCTAAAAATGGCGTCACAGGATACTGTTCCTGTGTTGCACCGTCAATGTACGTCCGACCTTGGTACTTTCCACACGAAAAGATGAGGGGTACCGCTATACTCATACACACCGCATCTATCACCTTCATCCTGGGGTGTGTATCTCTAGAGAAGTACTCCGTCGACGAGGAATTCAAACAGTACGCCGCTATGTAAACCTTCATATCCAATTCCTCAAAAGTTGGATCAGACCCACATATAGTGACAAGTATATCACGGATGGGTTCCATATCAACAAAACCAAATTTGTTAAAGAAGGAGCCGATGCGTACTTTAACAAGTTTGGAGATATCCAGTGATAAAGAGACCTCCAGAATCTCATCCACGGACATCCCCAGTGCTAACATAAGCGCTAAAATTGAACCCGCGGATGCTCCGGATATTTCCCTGACATCTACAAGTTTTGGTTCAAGTGCCTTTAGAGTTCCAATCAACGAGTATATACCCATTGAGGCTGGACCTAAAACAAGGTACCTCATCCTCCTATTTAATAGAATTGAGGAAATTGACGACGCAAAAGCGCAAACACCACCGCGAATACGACCGAGTGGGTCAACGCCGCCGCGACACTGGTTTGTCCGGAGCGGATGAGACCACCGGAACCTGGTGGGATGGTCAAGAGGAGACCTGGGCTGAGCGCCAAGAAGAGCGCCGTCGTCACAATCAAATCGGTCTTCGTCAATACGAGACCCATCACCTTGGCCACGAGACTGTACACGAGGAAGAACACGAGTGCGTGGAACATAGTGGCCATTTGACTGGTCTGACCAGACATAAACTTGACGTCTTTGCCCGTGGTGGTCAAGAGAACACCCGGGCTGAGCGCGAGAAAAAGAGCGGCTGGGATGGCGACCTTTTGGGACGTGATATCGGGAAGCATGGTTTAATATACTGTTATATTATTTTGCATACTGTGTTGGGCTACGAATCGAACCCAGTGGTCAAATGTTGCACCGGACATAAATTCGTTGTACATACCCAAATCATCGATACACTCCTGGACGCGACGCCAAATGTAGGACAAGTGGAACTCGTATGGTATCCATACATAATCACAGGCATCCTCGTGTTCCACGTAACAAAACTCTGCAAAATCTGAGAAATCACACTCTGTAAGGAGCGAGTGTTCCAAATATGCATCTTTGAGGAGTTGTTGAATTATATCCCACAACGCCCACAGTTCATCTGAGTACTTGATTTGCCAATCCTCAATACTGAGATGAAGTTCATCTTCAATGTCTTCCTCATCGCTTGGAATGACGTCTGTGTTGGCACTCGCCTCGTAAACGTATTGACTCCAAACCATTGGTTTTACTTATCTTCTTCTTGGGCTTTCTCTTTTATCCCAGTTAACGAAATAGACGTGGATTCTTTTACTTTAATTGTATCCTGGATGGCGTTAAGAGCACCCTCCAACTTGGCTTCATCGCCACCGAAAAACTTGAGAAGTCCCTCACGGATAGCGTCCTTATTCATGGTCCCCTTCCGCACGGATGTACGGAGGCTAATCTTACCTTTCCTGAGGTTAATGGTATCAATACCCTGGTCAAGCATATGCTTCTTCACCGCCTCCTTGAGGCGCTTCTCTTCTTGATTGAGGATTTTGATATCAGATTTTGCTTCAGTGAGCTGTTTGGAGAGTTCAACAAGTTTGGCGACACTTGCAGAGAGTTCGTTGGGCACTGACATTATTACATAAGGCTAGGGTCTAATCTTTAAGCGAATTAGCACAAATCACGTTGCATCAAATCTGGCACAATGGTGCTGTTGTTCCACACAAATGGGTCCTTGGGGTTTGGTGGGTCCGCGCGAATTTGTTGGTTCGCGTTACGCAAAGCACCACCAACGGTCTCTGGGAAACCAATTTGTTGACGTGGTTCAAGGAAGTTTTGACCCGCGAGGATGTCTTCTGGAGCGAACTCACCAAAGTCCTCAGCGGACGCAACTTCACGTGGGAGGAGGGAGGAGGCTAAGCCAACACCACGTTCCATACCACAACCGCTTTGCGCTGGGGCCATGGCCATGGCTGGACCGGCAACGGATGGAGCGGCACCAAACGCAGAATATTCACGTTCTTCAATAGAGTATTTAGACTTGGAGGTCATAGTGAAGAGCAAGTAGACCAACACGGCGACGGCGGCGACCATCATGAGGTTCTGAGTACGACCCTTCTTCATCATCTTTTATATATGTTCAACAATTTTTTTATTCCTCAACCTCGTCAACAAAGGCATATTCTTCTGGGTAAGTATCCAAGATTGGGTCTGGGTGAACTCTGACCTGGACAACATTCCAAGAGGACCCAAAAGATTTCTTGGCGAACCAAATTCCGGCAAACTCGAGGATGACATCACACGTCTTGCCGGGCTGGACACTTTCAAAATCGACTGGGTCCTGTTGGGTGTTAAAAACCTTGGTGTTCTCGATGCGCTCGCCTGTGACTTGACCATCAACGACACTTGACGTGTAGGCACCCTTGATTACATTTTCAGAGAGTTGCTTTCCGAACCAAACATCACAATTGTCATGCGCCGCCGCGAGGTTGAGGGCATCGATATCCTCAATCGCCTTGGTGTTCGTATCCGACACGAGGTCAAGGACAATGTCGCCTGATACATCGGCAATCTTTACCTTATTCAATTGGACGAGGCACTTGCGCTTCGTATCATTGAGCGCCTTTACAAAGTAGAAACCATCGTCACCTTTAGTTGGGGGTTGGTACAACATTTTATGTCTAGTATACGACTCAATTCTTTAAACCAACAAATGGGATTTGGGACGCCTTTCTTAAGATTTGTGGGGGGACCCACTTGTCTCGGATTGGTTTGTACCCATACAATATCTTTGAGGTATCCACATTTTCAGGGATGTTTTTACCCACGACTGGTCTGTAGTTATATTCGTTTTTGACGTATGCCGTTGTTTTGTTCTTCACCCACTCCTGGGTGTTCACGTTGAAGCGTTGCGCGCCATATGTTCGTGCGTATCCTGGGATATTGATACTTGGAAGTGACGCCTTCACACCATACACAATCTGTCTAGATAATCGCTCTGTGACGGGTTTTGTAGTGTACGCACTGTAACTTAACGGGTTCACCTTGGCAGCGAGGGACATGTTCACACGACCTTCACGACGGGGTAACACACGGCGACTCTTAATCTTATTGTAAGTCTTCTCATATATAGAATTAATACTGTCGGTTGGACTAATCTTAGACGTTGTCGCAATCATCTTCGACAGTTTGTACATACGTTGACGGTCCTTCTCCTTTTTCTCTGGGCGGAGTCCAAGTTTTTGCATGAGGTACACGTCATCCAAGAGAAATCGTTTTCCTGCGACATATATACGCTTATCGTGAATCATCGCCTGAGTATCTTTGTTTTTGTACGTGATACCCTGCTTCTTGGACTGGACAACCTCATACCCAAATTCACCTGGACGCATGAAAGGTAAATCTAAAATACCCCCAATGATTTCCTTTTGGATCGCACCCTTTTGAATCGAAAAGTATCTCACATGGAGATCGAGAGCAAACAATTCAACATCGATGAAAACATCACCCTTTGCGGGTTCGCGCCCACCACCGGATTTCTTCTTCTTGATGAGTGTGTAGCGTCTCGTCACGTACGGTCCAGTCTCTGAGAATCCAAAACCCATAAATCGGGTAAGTTTACTCGTCTTGGACAAACGCTGTCGCACCTTCGTGTTAATCTTTGCCGCTATCTCCCCCAATTTGTTCCAAATCAACAACTTTATCGCTTGGAGTTTACCAAAGTACTTGTCGTTGTATTTGAATCTGGGAATGAACTTTGTATCTATATCACTCGAGATGAGACGGTCTTGTCTATCAAGGTACAAATTGAATGCTTCACCACCCGAAATTATGAGATCCCCCATAGATTTGGTATACTCTGAGAGTTCACCAATCGTTTTAAAAATAATATCACGGACTGTATCTGTCACGTAGGCGTACACCATCTTTTCGAAACTTTCCTTACGGTGGAGTCTGTGTACACGTTTCCTGAACGCGGATAGATTGTTCTCTTCGTAGTATTTTTCAAGAACTGGGTCATTGAAGAATAGATTTTTCTTCATAAATCTCTTGATGACCGCCTCTGAATATATTTCGGTGTCCATTATTATATTGCTACATAATAAATGGTCTGTAGCGTGATTGATGAATGTCGATGCTTCGCATACTCTGACGTAAGTGACCCGCGAAAGAACCAGTTCTGTGGTGTGCGGAAAGGTCCTCACATCGCACCATGTCCAGCAGACTGCTGTGCGGGTGGGTGTCCTGGACAGACCCCAAAGGTAGAACCAAGAGAACCTTTTAGAGTCGTTGAACGCCCATCTGTCGAGGAATCCTATTTCAAGCGTGAACCCATAGATATGACCTTTTTAATGTTCGTCACAATTGCGTTTCTATTATTCTACCTCTCATAACTTAAAGATTACGGTACATTACAAGGTATAAGATGTCTCTTGAAACTATCCAAACTGAAATTGCTGCTCTCCGCGCCGATGTGAAGGCCCTCACCAAGATTATTCGTAAGATTAAGTCTACCCAAGAGGACCCAGACGGTGAGAAAGCTAAGGCGCGTGCGGCCAACAATGGTTTCAACCGAAAGCAAGATGTAACACCTAAGTTGCGCGCGTTCTTGGGTCTTGCTGAAGGTGAATTGATTTCCCGCTCTGAAGTCACCAAGTTCATCAATAAGTACATCACTGAAGCCGGTCTCAAGCACCCAGAAAACGGTCGTCAGCTCATCCTCGACGAAAAGTTGAAGGATCTCTTGCAACCACCTGCGGACGTCCAGGTCACGTATCTCAACCTCCAAAAGTACCTCAGCCCCCACTACGTGAAGACGGCTTAAAAAAATAACACCTTCTAGTACTATGAACTTCACTCAACAAGACATTGAACAACTTGTTGGTACAAAGATTAAGAACCTCTCTTTGTATCAAAAAGCTTTTACTCATAAATCAGCCCTCAAGGAATATGATCAATTCAATGAATCCTTTGAGACCCTCGAGTTTATGGGCGATTCCGTATTAGGTTTTATCATCACGAAGTTCCTCTTTGATAAATTTGAATCTCGTCAAGAAGGATTTCTCACAAAAGCGCGTACAAAACTCGTTCGTTCAGAGACCCTCGCTGCGATTGCTCTCAAGATGGGTCTCAATACTATGGTTCTCATGGACGAGAAGGGCATGCGGAACGGGTGGAACAACAATCCAAAGATCCTCGAGGATGTCTTTGAAGCTCTCGTCGGCGCGGTGTACATGGACTTGGGTCTCCTTCACGCAAAAGAGTTTGTTCTTAGAATCTATAATGACCCCAAATTTATTGACCTCAACGCCATCATGATTGATGACAACTTCAAGGATCACCTCATGAAGTACTGTCAAATTATGAACTTTGCCCTGCCAGAATACCGTGTTGTGGGACACCACGAAGGTATTTTCTACATTGATGCCTATATTAATGGTCAATTTGGTGGTCGTGGGCAAGCCAAGAGTAAAAAGCAAGCCGAACAATTGGCTGCCAGAGCCTTCTTTGAACAACTTAAAAACTATCAACGATGATACATTAATATGCATCCCAACGTCAAAGCTCTAATTGAGAGGGAATATGCTGCCCAGAAGAGTGAGGAGTGGCTTGCTCTTCGTGGAAATCTCTTGACAGCGTCAGACTGTGCGACAGCCATTGGGAAGAATAAATATGAGACACCCGATGACCTTCTTCGTAAAAAGTGTGGAATTGGGCCTCGTTTTATGGGCAATGAAGCCACAAGACATGGTGAGAAATATGAAGATGAGGCCCGTATTCTCTTCGAAGAGAGATACGGTGAGGTTGTACATGAGATTGGTCTGGTTCCACACCCAGTTCATAATTTTCTCGGTGGATCACCGGATGGTGTCAGTGAAAGTGGGTTGTTGATTGAAATCAAGTGTCCAATGAGTCGTAAGATCGAGCCCGGGGTCGTGCCAGAGCATTACGTGCCCCAATTACAATTGTGCATGGAGATTTTAGACTTGGAAGAAGCCCGATTTATTGAATATAAACCGGCTGAGACGAATTGGCCAAGACCAACTGAGTTTAGTGTCACTGTTGTTAAGAGAGATCGCGAATGGTTCAAGACCTATCTTCCCGTGATGAGGGAATTTTGGGATAAGGTTCTCTACTATAGGGAACACCTGGATGAGTTGCCAATGCCCAAGGAGAAGAAGACTCGCAAAAAGAAAGAGGT
>OBPP01000012.1_pt1 | contig 11201 bp, 12 predicted proteins | sample 1494351 | NCBI WGS metagenome assembly OBPP01 (sample SAMEA3282988, study PRJEB22092) | marine metagenome | biome: costal lagoon periodically connected to the Atlantic Ocean; feature: ENVO:00002042 | collected 2014-06-21T12:00:00+00 | depth 0 m | reverse complement strand
GCGATATCCCGTGTGGTGGACTACCATCGAGACATGAACTCCCCGAGCGACTCGCGGATTTCATTCACGTGATTCATTGGTGTGAACGAGAAATCGTGTATACGGAATACACGAATACATCGACACAACATTTCAGAATACTCTACATGCTCAATGACATGAATGAAAAGGAATTCAAACGCAAGATACAAGGTGTCGACAAGCACAAAGAAAAGAATGCAGACGTCGTGAATGTCTACCGAATGTTCATAGATACCGCGACAGATCTCTTACGACAATACGTCATTGAAGAAGATGCGAACATCATAAAAACATTACGTGAGTTAGTTGTGTATTCAAATGACATCGTACGGTCGATTCATAAAAGATACAAGTGTGTGACACCACCACTGTTCAATAATAATCTTCTCTTATTTTAGATGCTCGTACTCTTACTCGCCGTCATCATTCTTGTATACCTGCTGATTCCAAAGTATAGACACCCACTCGTGTTTCACAATTTCGTGTCTCCAGAAGAACGACACCACATCATCGAAAAGGCGAGAAAAGAACTCAAACCTTCGACTGTGTCCATTGATAAAATCATCAAACCAAATGTTCGACAAAGTGAAACGGCGTGGTTGTCACTCAAAGATCCCGTCGTGCGCACAGTTGTCGATAGATGTTTAGCCATGACGGATAGACCGATCCGCAATTGCGAAAATTTACAGGTACTTCGATACAAGGAAGGTGGATTTTATAAACCACACCAAGATGCCATGAAAGACCAAGAGAATAAACGCATGTATACGTTTATCATCGCTTTGAATGATGGATATCAAGGTGGTGCGACGGTGTTTCCGAACATTGGCCGTGCGTATAAACTTAAGGCTGGGGATGTGTTATTTTTTGACACACTCGATAACTATGAACTCATGACATCAAAAGCACTCCACGGTGGTATGCCCGTTGAAGGCGGTGAAAAGTGGATTTGTAATTTATGGGTTAGTAAGTATCCCCTCGCCACGAAGTCGTAGTGCGCGACGATTTGATTCATGTAACGCCGTGACGTCCTTCTTATTCTGACCAGAGTACGGGACGGCGTACGCGTTATCACACATCCACTTATTGACGTTGGTCCACTTACCACCTTCACACACCCACACTTCCGCTAAGATGCGGCCAAATTTGCCACGACTGTCCCGTTCTGGGCATCTGAGTTCGATCTCAATATCATCGCTCTCAGATTCCACAGCCTTGAGGCACCATTCCTTGAGTTTCTGCTTGGAGAGGAGACCGTACACTTTCTCTTCTTTATCGGATGTTCTGGACTCAGGTGTATCGATACCGAGAAGACGTACTCGTTGACGCGTACACACGTCGAAGCCGAGATCGAGCGTCACATCGATCGTGTCGCCATCGACGATCTTTTCGAGAGAGGAAACTTTATAGATATATTCACACGTGGGTTGGGTGTATGTGGCCATATAATATTCTCCGATATTATAAATGAAGTCTGTTGTCTTCACCTACGGTCGTTTCAATCCACCACACAAAGGACACAGACTCATGATTGAACACGTCATCGAGACTGCGCGTCGGACGAATAAGACGCCTATTGTTGTTGTATCACATTCTTATGGAAATGCAAAGAATCCACTTTCGGTGGAAAACAAAGTGAAAATTCTTAGACGCTGGTTTCCGGGTGTCACTATTCTCATATCCGCGAAAGATCGAAGCATTGCAAAAATTGCTCAAAACTTCAATACAAACTCAATCATGATTGTCGGTCAAAATAGACAAAACAGTTTCAAGTTTCTCAACTTTAAAAAGGTTGCCGTCCCCCGAAGTGCGAATGCTCCGTCAGCCACGATGGCGAGAGCTGCTGCGGCGGCTGGTAACACCAAGTCTTTCAAGAATATGACTGGCTATAATCTCACTCCAAACTTGAGGAACAAGGTTGTGAGAGCGAAGGGTAAAAAGAAAAAAGAAAATCTGTACCCATCTTCCGACAAAATCTGAAAAAACTATTTGTTTCTAACAACAAAACTTCTTAATAATTTTTCGGAACTCGGGTACATAAAATTCCAATTTAAAGGTTCACCCCCATACCCATGTATGGTCGACGTCGAGGCGTTTGCGAAAAAAGTATATTCTCACCTGGGACCAGGGTTCAGTGAGAGAGTATACCATAATGCCATGGAAGTGTTATTGAGACAATACAATATTTCATATGAAACCGAACGCATCGTACCCATTCTCTTTGAGGGACACGTCATCGGTAATGTGCGTGCGGACATTATCATCAATAATACAATTGTTCTCGAATTTAAAACGATTAAGACGCTCAATGAGCAGGCGGAGTTGCAGGCGCAAAACTATCTGAATCTAACTGGGTTGAAGATTGCGTACGTGATAAACTTTCCCCCGTTTCCGAATCGCGAGTGCGAGATTCGATGTATTCAAGCATGACCATGAATGGAAATAGTTTAGCCAACTTGGCATAAAAGACTTGCATTTCATCGTAGTATTTTTTAGGGTCTTCAAGACCTTCGGTCAAAATCTCTTTCGATCTGTCTATGTGATACTTTGCCTCATCTAGACAGAATTGTTGATATTTGTCCATATTCTTTAAGAAGATCACTTTCCTTTATGCAGATTAATCCAAGTATTCTTATACTTATTAAGCTGTGTCATGGTTGGACCTTGGGTCATGATGTAGTTGACCGCGGCGCTCTTGTACTTATTTTTCAGTGCATTGGGAACATTGGTCGTATTTAATTGATTCATGATAAATGTACGTTCCAATGCGCGTCCACGTTGGTTTTTCCAGCGTTGTACCATGCGTTTCTTCACGAGATCGACGTCCTTCTTGAATGGAATACCCTGCTTGTTTCCGAGACGTCCCATACCTCCGAGTTTCGCTTTCATTTCACGAACATCGTTTTCGATGGATGGTTTGTATCGCTCCATCCACCGCTTTCCGTAGAGACGCTTGATGTCGTTGCGAATAGAAGCTTCATCGAGACCACGCTTCTTCATGACATCTTGGCGTTTAGCGTTACGTTTTTGCGCAGCCACATTCTTTCTCGACGGCTTAGGAACGGGTGCCGGTGGTGGTGTTTTCGGTTTCGCGGCGATCGCGTTTCGTTCCTTTTCCATCTTTCGGACGATTGTCATTTTATCATTCTTCGCGTTGATGGCCACTTTCATGAGTTTTGCGAATCGAATGAGATCGTCTTTCGTGTACAATTTAGCCATCTTTTTACCGATACGGAAGGTAGCGCCACTCCCCGTGAGTCGATATTCCTTGTTCGCATTCTTAAACGCCGCGACTTGTGCCTTTTCAGTTCCAACCTTTTTGATCATGGCACACAAGTCTTCCTTTTTCGTCGTCTTCTTAATGTTCACGATACCGAGTCTCTTGGCGATGTCATAGAGTTGTGGTTGAGAATACCGATCACACCGACGCTTACCAATCATGTCTCCATTCACGATGGGAAGAGCCGTCCCGCGAGGCGCTGCCGGTGTCTTCTTTTTAGTTTTGGGAATCTTGTAACAACACGTAAATCCCTTCTTGTTCTTACGCTCTTCGAAACCAGCTTTACACGGTGGTTGGCGGTTCTTCGGACACGTCGACGAATTCTTACGACGTTCGGTATTTACACGCGCTTTGGAAATTGTAATGCGTCCATCGTTCGTCGCGGCGTGCATGATATCAGAGGCAATGGTGTATGCCTTGAGCATGCGTCCAGGAGTCCGAACCCCGGAGATTTGAACATTACCACTGGACGAGATGATATACGTCGCGTCTTCACCTTCCGCGAGCGCATACTTTGCAAACATAAACGGTGACAACTCGGGTTCGTACGATGATTCTTTGAGTCCGTACTTTGTGTAGTTTTTATGTAATTCAAATAATTTGATCGAACCATTGACTTTGAATTGACCACTCAGATTGTTATATTCAAACGCGTTATACAAAAACGGATACTTGCCAGTCGTGTACGCAGTCACGATATAGTTGCGAACTTCTTCCGCCTGACGTTCAATGTCGGTACCGACGAACCCACCGGAGAAGCGAATCTTTCCATTCTTATAAATATTAATCGTCCACCCCTTCGTCTCAGTGCCGTTAGAAACATTGACGGCGATTTGAACCGTGAAAAACTTTTGTTTGAGATCACCCTTTTGACCGTATTCACGCGTGGATGAGAATCCAACTTTAAATTGACCGTAATACCCTCTAATTTCTTTAATGTCAACGGTGAGACCGTTCGGGATGGTGCGCTTCGCAAACGGACTTATTTTCAAGATTTCGACGAGATCAACGCGATCACCGGGGCTCAGGGTTCGATTAACAGTCGCATTGAACATACCCATGTTCAATTTACTCACAACTAATTCACTTTTATTTGTATTTAAAATATCTTCATACGCCGTGGCGTTGACTAATTTTCTATCGAGTCGTTGTGGAACGTGCTGATCTCGAAGAAGTTCCTTCTCAATGTTATTTATGAGTTGGAGATTCTCATTCTCATAGTTACTGTTTGTGACTTCGACGTTAGAATTTTTAAGAAATTCCCTGAGCGACGATTGACTCATCTTATATATGGTTGGTATTTTTTTCTAATGGTCATCGCTAAACTGAAGCGTTTCTTCGAGGACATCGAGACCAAAGATGAAAGGCTGCTTCGGATAGACGCGACCCTTGTACGTGAGTGATTCTTCACGCACTTCGATTTCTCGCGAGCTGAACGGACCGGCGTAAAAGTCCGGATTGAACTTGGGTCGACCAAGGTTGTTTGCTTGACAATGCTGATTGAATACCTGGACGAAGAGCTTTTGAGGCACGTAGAGTTCGGATCCAAAGACCAGATTCGTTGACTCGAGGAAATTGTGCAACGTGCTCGCCACCATCGCCACTTGTTTCTGGACAGTTTTGAAGTATTCCGGAACAACATTCCAAATATCCTTGTTTCTGTATTTCTGTGCATAGTCGAGGTACGCTCGAACACACTTGAGTAAAATGGCGGGAATCTCCTGATTCAATTTTTCGTCGAGTTGCGTGTCCGCATCCTTGACTTGTTTTGCAAAGTTCCATGGAAGAATACGACGAAGCACGGAGCCCGAGTTATCCTTCCAGTTTGGAATTTCATTTCCACCGAGCACACCCGGACACTTCCACTCGACCGATTTTGCCGTCTGACCCTTGATGGCAATGGACACGTCTTCACCAGATACCATCGATTGGAATTCCGCCTGTTCCAAACAGAAATCACCCTTAATTTCTGGAGCGATGAACATCAAGGCGTTATACACGCTCGAGAGACCAAACTTCTTTTCAATATTATTGGACACGGTCTTCACATCCTCGGGTTCATAAAACTTTTTGAAAATCTTGGTAATCACGGTCGATTTCCCGGAACGGGCGATCCCTTTCAAAAATGGAATAACCTGCCACCCATCGAGTTCACCCGTGTCAAAACACAAACGACCACCCATGACATACATCCATCTCGCGACGTGTTCGTCAAACTTTTGATACTCGAGAACACCTTGGAAATGTGGTGTTGGAATATCGTACCAATCTTCGATGTGATCGAAATCATCAAACTGTTGATCGAAAAACTTACAACTCACCTTGGTCGGATCGAGTGATCGGAACTCACGACTCTCATACGAGTAAAACTTACAATCGTATGCACCCGTATCCGGTGACCATCGCTTTCCAAAAAACACACCGTTTCGGAACGACCACATGTGACGATCTTTTATAATCTCTGGAAACTGAACGTCTTGACAGTGTGTTAAGTGTTCAATGAGGTGTCTAAACACACCCGGATTACTCGTGAGATTCTGCCACAATCCGAAATCGTATTCCTTATTACCGAGCTCGTACACGAATTCGTTAATCGATTTGATGGGTTTCCACGCGCGCGTATCGTATCCGTTATACGTGATTTGTTCGCAACAATCACCTTTGTATCTTCGAAATCGTTTCGTGTACAAAACTTTCAGTGCACACAGAATAGATTTCTGAAAAGGTGTCGCATCGTCGACTTTACTGTCGTCCATGGGGACACCTCTAAACGTAGCAGGGTCTGAATCAAAAATCTCGGGCTCGACGGTTGGATTTTCAGCACGTTCGTATGCTATTTTGTGTGTGTTTATATTGCAGAAAGCATCTTTGACTTGTTCAATGATTCGATTGATTCGTCTCGACACTTTCAGGCCATCGTCTTCCGGTTCCAACTCTTGAATATTAATAGCACTCGCTCGGTGATACAGTTCACTCAAAATCTTGATATATCTCGATCGTCGATCGTCGATCGCTTTCATATCGTAATTCAAAACCCGACCATCGTCACCGATGTCTTCAGGATTGAGTAACTGTGTGTATCCAAGCGAGGCTGAGTTGAACCCGGAGCCTTTTTTCAAACACCACTTTTCTTCCATGTAGTCGATATATTGGAGTACCTCTTCTTGATTCAGAGACTGGACTCTACATTTCATTTGTTCCATTTGAGACTCCCGAGTATCGGGGTCTTTGTCGATGTAATGAGTTCCATCTTCCATTTTATTAATCATGGGTTGATTTTTCTAATTGTCTTTTTTGGAGAGCTTGGTGAGCATCTTGATAAGGATCTTATTTTGCATCTCGAGTTGAGTGGCGATGTTCACCAGGGCGGAGCACACCGTGTCGCCATCCGGCGTCGCGAGCAAACCGGTCATCAAAAATCCAAGGTCGCCCTGAATCTCATCGTCGTCGTCGTCTTCTTCTTCTTCCTCGTCGTCGAAGACCTCTTCATCATTGATGATATCATCATCGGACACAAACTCTTCCACTTCTTCTTCAGGGCGATCAGACATTTGTATAGACTGAGAAAAGATCGAGACCAAAATTTCGCACCCCGCGATTTTGGTCAGAAAAAAAATCTCAGTATATAGTACAAAAATCTCACAATGGCCGGTGGTCTCATGCAACTCGTGGCGTACGGCGCCCAAGACGTGTATCTCACGGGTAACCCGAAGGTTACCTTCTTCCAAGCTGTGTACAAGCGACACACGAACTTCGCGATGGAAAACATCGAACAAACTGTCAACGGTACCGCGTCCAACAACGGCCGTGTGTCCGTGACCATTGCCCGTAACGGTGATTTGATCGGCGACATGTACGTCGAACTCGTCACCGCGTCCCTCGGCACCAAGGCCGGTACCGCCAACCTCGATGCGTGCTGGGTCGCCGAACGTGCGATCAAGGATGTTGAACTCAGCATCGGTGGTCAGCGCATCGACAAGCACTACCAAAAGTGGTGGCGTTTGTACTCGGAGTTGTACTTGGACGACTCCAAGAAGGCGAACTACGGTAAGATGACGACCAACCCGGTTGCCTCCACGGCCGGCACGGTTTTCCTCCCGCTCTTGTTCTTCTTCAACCGCAACCCGGGTTTGTACTTGCCGTTGATTGCCCTTCAATACCACGAAGTCCGCATCGACTTCGATTTGTCGTCTGAATTCTCCCAATACACCGATGGTTCGACCTTCAAGGTGTGGGGCAACTACGTGTACCTCGACACCGAAGAGCGCCGCCGCTTCGCGCAAAAGGGTCACGAATACCTCATCGAGCAAGTGCAACACACTGGTACGGACACGGTCACCGCCGGTTCCACCAAGCAAGTGCGCCTGTCCTACAACCACCCAATTAAGGAACTTGTGTGGTGTTTCAACGACGGTGGCTCCTCCAACGCCCAACACTGGAACTTCACCTCCAACGCCGCGACCGCTGGTTCCGTCGTCCTCGAAGCCAACCCGACGGCGTACGGTAACTGCCACGTGCCGATCTCCGAAGGTACCGGTGCCCCGCTCCTTTCCGTTGGTTCTTCCGGTTCCAGCGTGCAATGGGCCGAAGAAGGCGCTGCGCTCTCCCTCTCCGCGGGTCCGCTCGACACCTTCAAGTTGGTCCTCAACGGTCAAGACCGCTTCAAGGAACAAAAGGGTAAGTACTTCAACCAAGTGCAACCGTTCAACCACCACTCCGGTACCCCGTACCCGGGTGTGTACTCCTACTCTTTCGCGCTCAAGCCGGAAGAACACCAACCGACTGGTACGTGCAACTTCTCGCGCATTGACAATGCTCAAGTCGCGGTGACGCTCAAGGCGAACGCCACCGACTCGCAAGTCATGCACATGTTCGCGACCAACTACAACGTTCTTCGCATTCAAAGCGGGATGGGCGGATTAGCATTTAGCAATTAATCTCGTTATCTCGTCATTTACTACTCAATAATTTTTATAATACATCAAATATTATAAAAATTACATCGATATGGGCGGCATTAGCTTAAAGAAATAGAGCGTATATACTCCAAAATGGAAAACGATTACGTGATAGTCCCTTTCAGATCTAAAAAATTACATGGTGTTGTGTTCGCGATTGACAAACAGGATTACGATGTATACGTGAAAAAGATGCCGAGTTGGTTTCTATCGGGTGCAAAAAATAATTACGTCACGGCGGACTGGCGTGATTGTCCGGGTGGTCGAAGAAAAATTCGACTTCATAGGTTTTTGCTTCTGGGTGTAGATGATGATACAAATAAAGTTGTCGATCACATAAATGGTGACACACTCGATAATAGACGATGCAATCTCCGTGTATTATCAAAATCTATAAATGTATCTCATCGTGCAAACTTAAATTCAAATAATAGTTCTGGACACAGAGGAGTTCACTGGTGTAACACCAATAAAAGATGGATTGCGTGCATTCAACATAATGAAGATATATGGTGGAAGAAATCATTCGAAGATAAAGATGAAGCGATTCGTGCTATAGATGAGAAAAGAGTAATATATAACACGATACACGGTATATCAGAAAGACGTGTGGAACGATTACCAGAACTTGAAGAACCCAACAAAATAATGAAAGAACTTTATGAACAAGGTTCGTATACACACAATACACCTTCGGCAGAAAGTCGAAATAATTATAACGAAAAACGAAGACAGAAAACAGCTGATAAACGTGATCAAAAAAGACAGGAACTTCTCAACCAAACACAGACGTACGATGTCATTCGAGAATTGCGAAGAGTGGATGGTGATGAAAGACGTTCTCAGAGTAGAATATCTGGTCAAACGATATGCTTGGAAGAAAAAAGAAAAGTAATCAATGAGGGTCGACGATTAAAATCTTCACATAACATATAACATGTTCCCCCAGGAAGAGAGAAAGATGAAGCGTAGTCCGATCGCGTGGATCCCAATCGCGATTCTTGCGGCAGGTATCATCGTCGGCATTTTCACGATTATTCGTGAGCGTCCGATGAAATTGAAGAATTAATTTCACACTCTATACACATTTGATGCTGATTGATATAATCATGTATCTTTTCACATTCGACACACTTAAACTCGGCCACACTATCTAACACGCATGGACAGTGTGAGTCGTCGTCAAGATACCACGTGACGTGTTCATATATCAATTCTACAATATCCACTGGACTCATCAATTGATATATGAATGCCCATATGTTCGTTTTATGCATCGCATTAAACATTGCACGAACACTATAGATGACTCTTTCCGTGACTTTATCGCTCCACTCAGAATTCTTCGTTCCAGTACACAAGTGTTCGTATATACATTCATTTAATGCATTTTCTTGTCGAAACGTGAGACCTTGATAGGACATGTGTTCGTATTCGAATGCATTGTGTATGATCCACTTTTCAAGTACAGTGTGGACGTCACAGTACATTTCCACCTTAAATTGCTCCCAGTGTTCATAGCGCTCAAAGCGTATCCTCGGAGGCGTGAGTTTCTTTTCGAGTTCAACGATCCGTCGCTGCTTTTCGAGAATGTCCCGATCGTATAAGACTTTCGAACACAGTGCGAGTCTTTCCATTTCTATAAATGAACTTAAAATTTTTATATCCATTTATACTATAAAATGGGTATCATTGTGACTGAGAATGTTCCGCTCGACATGGGTTTGAGCATCGATGGGTACTACGCCTCCCTCGGGACGAATGAAGCGCGTGTCCAGAAGCGCGTCGAAACGCGTCGCGACTACGACGCCGAGAATAACGCGACCGAGTCCACGACCACGGAATACGTGATCGAAGGACTTTTCCATAAGTGGGTGTCCAAGGAAGCGAAGGAATCTGGCTCGAGACCGTTTGCGCATCAAAATGTTCGCATCACGCAAGCGACGGCGCCGAATGGTAACATCTATGAAATGTTATACACAAAGTTAAAAGAAGGACACGTCTACACACAAGATGCCTAGGTGTGTGTACACAGATGGAAGTTGTCTTGGGAACCCAGGCGCCGGTGGATGGGCCGTGGCGTTCCATATACATGATCATATATGCGGAAGCGCAGAAAATACGACGAACAATATCATGGAAATGACAGCCGTCGTCCGCGCACTCGAAGAATGTCTCGCGCGTGACATTCTTGACATACAACTTTTTACAGATAGTAACTATGTCAAGAATGGTATAACATCGTGGATAAAAAATTGGAAAAGGAATGGGTGGCGAACGTCGAGTGGAAGTGCTGTGAAAAATAAACACCTATGGATGCGCATGGATGCACTCACCGAAAAGATGAACCACGTCGAGTGGACATGGGTCAAGGCACATAATGGAAACGTACTCAATGAATTCGTGGACACGCTCGCCCGTGAGTGTGCAAAAAATGTCCGCGTAATTTAAAATGAGTGCCGGTCTATTGATCATTATATGTTACATGTTGTCATGTATTGTAATGTTTTCACAAAATTACTTTTGTGGATCGATGATAACGTTCGGTACACCCGAAAAAGACGCAAAGCCACGGGACAATACGTGTAGAAATGTTCATGGTATCGCGAGTTGTATTCTTTGTCTGTTTACATGCATTGGTTTGTTTTTAGTATAAAATTATTTCTGTGCGTAAAATAATGAGTGATGACACGCACACACATCAGCCATGGTGTGAAAAGCAGGAAAAATTACTAAAATCATGGGCCGAACGCGCCGCGGGGTATCGTTGGTTACACAACCACGCGAGACTTCATTATAAGAAACAAAACGATTATCTATCGTATCCAAGTATCATCATCGCGAGCATCACGGGTGTCGGGGGTTTTGCAGTACTTAATCCCAGTGGAAATGAAAATATAGATCCCTCGACGAGATCTAAAATTATGATTATCCAATATTTT
>OBPP01000008.1_pt1 | contig 14429 bp, 14 predicted proteins | sample 1494351 | NCBI WGS metagenome assembly OBPP01 (sample SAMEA3282988, study PRJEB22092) | marine metagenome | biome: costal lagoon periodically connected to the Atlantic Ocean; feature: ENVO:00002042 | collected 2014-06-21T12:00:00+00 | depth 0 m | reverse complement strand
TTACATTTGGCGTTAACCTAATTAATGAAAATGTTGGCATGATATCTCCTAATGCTGCTATCAACGCTCCTGATGGCGTCTATTGGATGGCTAGAGATGGTTTTTATAAATACGCAGGTGCTGTTCAAAGAGTTAGCTGTAGTGTTCTTAACTATGTTTTAGATGATTTAAATACAACACAATCATTTAAAATATTTGGCTTTAGCAATAAAGAATTTAATGAGATAGGATGGTTCTATCCTTCTGGAAGTAGCGATGATATTGATAGATATGTTGTTTATAATTATTTAGAAAACGTTTGGAGTATAGGAGAGCTATCAAGAACAGCTTGGTTAGATGAGGGAATATTTGACAATCCGTTGGCAACACATGGTTCCGGGAACAGTAGCATTTTGTATAATCAAGAGAATGGCTCAGATGCAGACGGTTCTCCGATGGACAATGTCTTTATTGAATCCGGTGATATCGATATTGACGAAGGTGAGCAATTTGGTTTTGTAAGTAGAATTATTCCTGACATTAAATTTTTTGGATCTACCCCTACAAGCGGCCAAATAAATTATGTTCTTAAAACTAGAAATTATCCTGGTGAAAGTTTGACAACAAGTTCAACCAGCGATGTTACCAGTTCTACCACACAAAACTTTGTTAGAACCAGAGCAAGACAAATGGTGTTTAGAGTACAGTCAGATGACGATGCAGATACATCAGTACGCACTGGATTTAAGTGGAGACTAGGAGCTAATAGATTCGATATTAGAACTGATGGCAGAAGATAATGGCAAAGCTTCTTGATAGTAGGTTACCATTAGCATTAACTGAGGTTGATGCGAACATATTCAATCGGCTAGTTAGAATACTAGAGATTAACTTAGGAAAGTTTGACCCAAATTCGACACCACAGTTTAATGACGCTCAGATAAGCACGCTTGCTTTTAACGCTGGCGATGTGATATGGAATACATCTATTGGCGTACTACAGGTTTACACTGGCAACGCGTGGTTACAACTACATACCCCTGTTAGTCCTCATGGCTACCAGGCCAATGCACAATTAGGAGTTATTAGTATTCAAACAAATGGTGATATCACCTTAACTTTATGATAAATTAACCACATGGAAGGACTATACGATTATAAAGGCTGGTTCTGGGATGATGTGAATCAGCGATTTTATCGTTGGCATGAATTAAAAATATTAATGCAAGAACGAGAACTAAAGAAACAAAAAAATGAAGAATCTAGAAACAGCAAATAAAGGAATAAAATCGTTGGCAAAAGAAGAACCAGCTTTGGTAGAAGAAAGATTTGGTTATGATGTCCCAGGTTATATGTATGGCGGCATAGCAAAGTTTCAATATGGTGGACCTGCTGGAATGTTTAACATAGATCAAGATTACATTAGAAGATATTACGAAGATATTTTAGGAATGGATATTGATGATCTTGGCGAAGAAGATAGCGAAGAAGCTATGGCCAATGCACTTGCTAGAGCTTATGGTGCACCATCAGAAGGCATAGGGTCTTACGCTAGATCAATGGGTTACAGAGATACAACACCTGGCGCTCCAATCAGCATTAATGCTCAAGACAAAACACCTGATGCATATAGATTTTATCCATCTGAAGTATCTAAAATTTATGCACAAGCCAAAGGCGTACCTTTCTCTCCATTGATAGCACCTCCAAAAGAAGCCACCTTTATAGATGATCTACAACCTAGACGTATAGCCAGTCAGTTATATGCAAAAGATGGTGCTTATGTTCAAGCCTATGCAGATGGCACAGGCGAGATGGGCGTTGAAGATTTTCCTGAAAGAGATCAATTAGTTACAGGACCCGGTGGTGAAAGAGGCGATAAGATACCAGCCATGTTAAGCGATGGCGAGTTTGTGACTAACTCAGCAGCAGTTAGAGGTATTGGTCTTGCAGCTGGTGCAGATCCTAACGATGAATACGAACAAAGATTATTAGGCGCTCGTGAAATGTACAAGATGCAAAAATTCGGAGAAGAAATAGCTAAAAAACTTGTATGAATCTAACCTTAGAAAGGGTAGAACCTATTCCTGAAAATGGTAAACGCATAGCTGATTTTCTAGCAGAAAACTTTTGGGCAGAACATTCTCTTTCAGGCGAAGGATCTCCATCCATTGAGTGGGGACGAGCATCCTCTCACATAAATCATTTCTTGTTTAACGGTATTGTGTATAATGTACTAGATGGTGATACAATCATTGGTAGTATTGCAGCAGGACCAGATGATTATTGGTGGTCAGCAGAACAATACATTGGCGATGGTTGGTTTTATGTTTTACCTGAATACAGAAACTTAAAAAACCAAATCCCACCGTCACATCTTTTAATAGATGCAGTAATAGATTATGCTAAAGAGCAAGACAAGCCTTTGATTCTTGGCATTTTTAACCTAGAAGGTGTAGAAAGAGCTAAGAAACTTTTTGACAAAAAAGGCTTTCACCAGATAGGCGGTATGTATTATAGGAAATAAATAGAAGATGTGTCTAAGTAGTAAAACAAAAATGGGTCCAGAAGCACAGGTTATCACTGCGCCTCAAACTGGTTATTCTTTTGTTCAACCATACGCAGAAGACTATTCACGAAGACTGTTATCATCTTACTTTGGCTCACCGGGTGAATACCAAGGTCTTATATCTAGACCCAGAGATATTCCTATCGAGCAAACTGCTGGGCTTACTCCTTTACAAATCCAAGCTCGACAACAAGCAGGCCGACTAGGAGAATATCAACCTTATCTAACCGAAGCTGGCCGACTCTTCGGTAGACAAGAGAGAGCTTTAGATGAAGCTTATGGATATTTGCCGGATGCCCGTGAAGCAGTTACTGGCGGTCTAGGTGCATTAGCTAGAGCAGAGCAAACAGCTATGGGTACTACAGGAATGTACGATCCATCTATGGCTCGAGGTTTTTATAATCCATTTGAAGAGCAAGTTGTTCAACAAACATTAGAGGATATAGGCAGGCAGTCAGCACAAGCTGACATAGGTCTTAGGGATCAAGCTGTATCAGCTGGAGCATTTGGTGGATCTAGAGGAAGAATTACCCAAGAAGAATTAGCACGTCAAACAGGACGTGGTGCAGCTGAGGCTGTCTCTGGAATCAGAAGCGCTGGGTTTGGTCAAGCTCAACAACAAGCGCAACAAGCATTTGAACAACAACGTGGTGCTCAACAAGGACTTGCATCTATGCAAGCAGGATTGGGTGGACAGCAAGCACAAATAGGCCAGGCTCTTGGTGGGCTTGGACAATTAGCTGCTGGCATGGGTGGACAGTTTGGACAGATTGGCGGTGGGCTAGCAGGACTAGGTCAACAAGCTCAAAGTCAACTAGGAAGTCAAATTAATTTACTCAACCAGCTTGGAACTCAAGGTCAAGCAACTCAACAAGCAGCATTGTCAAGACAGTTTGCTGGAGCACAACAACTTGCAGGCGAGCCAATGCAAAGATTATTACAAGGACAACAATTACTTGCTGGTATGCCGACAGGTCAAATCAGCGGTGGCACACAAGGAAGTCCTTATCAGCCACAAAGTTATCAGAAGCCTAGTGGATTCTCTCAAGCGCTTGGAGCACTTGGATCAGCTGCTAGTATTTATGCGGCTTCAGATGTAGAACTAAAAGAAAACATTAAGAAAGTTGGCGAGTTAGAACCAGGCGTGGGTTGGTATACATGGGACTGGAATGAAACAGGTAAAGCAATAGGAGTTGAATCAGAACCAACAGAAGGTGTATTAGCTCAAGAAGTTCTCGAAGTTAAACCTGATGCGGTTATAGTTAAAGATGGCTACTACGCTGTAGATTACGGAAGGATATTATAATGTACGGAATCATGTCAGGACTAGAGCCAAGAGGATATGCTGATGGCGATCTAGTACAAAAAGCTTTACAGTTAGGCGTTCAACCTTTTGGCATGAGCGATGAAGAGATCATGCAAGCTATCATGCAAAAACAACAAGTTGATGATATGTCTGGTGCTAGTGGCTATACAAGCGAGGTTTCAGACAGTGGAGAAGGATACAAAATGTTTGGTAAAGATGGTTTAATTTTTGATCCATCCAATCCTTTAGATTATCTTTTAGCAGTGCCTTTTGCTGGCTGGGCTGCTGGTGGAATAAAAGCATTGAGCACAGCAAACAAATTAAGAAAAATAAAAAAAGGAGCAGACGTTGTATCCAAGGCCAATAATCCATACACAAGAGGCATAGCAACTGGAGCTATAGTAGCAGACATAGCTTTAGATCCAGAAATGCAAGACATTGCAAAAGATATATTTACCAATGATGCTTTAGATGATGCCGCAGAAGATCTAGCAGAAATGCAAGACAATGAATTTATTGACTTTGAAGAAGATGGAGGCATAGCTCTTGATATAGAGGGTATGTCACCAGAAGATATTGCAGCTGAAATAGGAGATAAAAAAACTCCATTTGATAAAATGAAAGGGATAGAAGCCTTTGCAAAATTTGCTAGTCAACTAGGAACGTCTCCTGGAGATACTCCAGAAATGACAATGACAGGCGATCAATTCTTTGGAACTAATACTTTTAAACCACCAGGTGTCATGAGAATGGCTGGTGGTGGTATAGCTCAACTTGCAGATGGCGGTGTGCCACGCGGTAAAGTAGCCGCTCTTAAAGCTGGCATAAAAGCATTAGCAAAAAAAGTAACTCCAAAAAAGAAAACAAAAACTAAAAAGAAAGCAGACAAGGAAAAAGAAACAGCTATATCTAAAGACGCTCCTGAAGGACCAAGCGCTCTTGATTTTGTAGATCCTTACACAGCAGCGGCAATCAGAGGCTCTGCTAAAATGGCAACAGATCTTGCTTCAGCTGCCAAAAGAAATATTAAACCTCTTGGTGGAGCTATAGGCACTTATGGAACTCTTGGAGGCCTTGGTTACGGAATGTATAAAGGTCTTACTGGCAAAAAAAATCTAGATGATGATGATAATAACAACAATATAGCTACTGGCGGTGGAGATATGGATGTGCTAGATGGAGAGTCATTAAAAGATATTCATTACGCTAGATCAATGGCTCGAGCTCAAGAAGCTGGAAGAGATAGGCCTACTTTCATGGATTATGTTGCATCTTTCCCCGGAAGCTACACTGATAAGCTGGGTAAAGATCCTGAGTTTGCACAACAAATGATGGCTGGTTTTGTGGCCATGATGACACCATCAGAAGGATACGTTCCAAGAAATGCTATTGCAGATTTCGGTGGAGCTGTTCTAAAAGAACAAGCAAGACAAGAGGGAGAAGTTCCTGATCAAATTAAATTAATAGAAGCAGTCAGTGAAAACCCAGAATTGTTAGAAGCTTATAAAGGTTTTCAAAAAGCAACAAAGCCGCAAACTTTTGAAGAATTACAAACCGCAGCAAAATTAATTGAAGGAGAAATAAAAGAAGCTCTGTACAAAAAAGCTGGCAGTAAAAAACCTGTGCTTAGAAAAGGATCTAAAGCTAAAGGACAGCCCGAAATATTAAATGCTTTTACTTTGTATGAAATGTTTGAAAACGCAGGTGGAGACTCAGCAGCTTTAGCAGAAGTTATAGCTCAAGTTGAAGGGGTAGAATAATGCCTACGGTAACCTTACCGGACGGAACTAATTATTTCATTGATAGCGATGATCCCAATGAAATACAAAATAAAATAGCACAAATAACCAAACAAAAACTTTCTCCAGAAGGATCTACTTTAGGAAACATAGGTAAGGCGGTACCCGCTGGCCTTATTGGAGCTGTTCAAGGTGCTTCAACAATACCCACAACTTTTGTTGATCTTTTGTTTAATACAGAAGTAACTGATAACGTTAATGAATTTTTTGATGCTGTTAAACCAGACGTAGAAGGAACAGCTGGTAAAACAGTAGAAATGTTAGTTCAGTTTGGTGTGCCTGGTCTTGGTACAGTAAAAGCTTTATCTGGTTTAAGCAAAGCAAAACAAGCATTAGCTGTAGGCGCAGTAGATGCTGCGGTAGCCACAGATAATATTGATACTTTTGCAGACATGTTTGATAAAGAAAACGATGAAGAAAGAATTAAAAATCTTGCAGGCAGAGAAGCCGCAGCAGCTAGACTTAAAGAAAGATTGCAAGTTTTTGCTGAAACTTCAGCATTTGTTTATGGCGCTCCAAAAGTATTAGGTGGAGCTGTAAAACTTGCTGGCGGTGGGCTAGATTTGGCTGCTCCTTATTTTAATGCTTTAGCCATGGGTTTGGATAATAAATTTGGAGCAGTAGCTGCCGCTGAAAAAGCAAATAAAAGCGCATGGGATTGGTTAAGAAGAAACTTTACTTATGGTGGAACCTACGAGCAAACTGCAAAAAACAATAGAGCAATTATGGATGTTACTCAGGCACAAAAATCTTATGCCTCAGACCTTACTTTAGCGGTTGGTGAGAACATGGATAAAATTAAAAAAACAATTGTAAGTGCTTTTAATTATGGCGGAAAATTAAATGCTGATGATGCTTTAGATTTGGTCAAATCTATTACAGCATATAGAACCCCATTAACTGTTGTTGAAAGAGATTTTCCAGCTCTTATAGGCGATGCAAAAAAAGCTAAGATGACTCAAATTCAAAATGAAGCTCTTAAAAAAATAAAAACTTATGAAGGTTCTGGAAATAAAATTGATTACAAAGAATTAGGTGTGGATCCTGACAATTATTTATCTTCTATTTTAAACAAAAACAAAGAACTATTTTCTTTAGAGCAAAAATTGTTATCAGATTTAATTGTTGGCAAAGACTCTATTCCAGGTATGACTTTAGATGACGGTTTTAAACAAGCATTAAAAGATAACATTGGAAAATATGGAACGACCTTGTATAGACAGATTCTTGACCCGGGATTTCAACCAGCTCCTGATGTATATAAAAGAGCTATTGATAAAATAGTAGATGTTTTTGAATTACCAAAAACTGATATTGGCGTATCTCAAGCAAAACAAATCTTTAAACAAATAGCAGATCCTGAAAATTATAAAGGAGCTGGGGGAGAAAAAACTCCAGAGCTTTATGTAAATAATATTAAAAGCGGATTATTAAAAGGAAAAAAATTAAAAAGCCTTCCAGAAATTAGAGAAGCATTAGGAGAAATTACTCCTTTAAATTACAAAAAAGGATCTGAATGGAAACAAGCCCTAGAAGATGAAGCCTTTGCTTCTACCGCAACCATGTCTAAAATTGCAACTTTAGTAGGAGATATTAAAGCTTTCGATGAAATAAAAATACTCAATGACACAGCAAAAAAAAGAGGTACAACAACATTTTTAAAAACACCTGGTGAACTAGAAGCTGCAAATATAAATACAAAAGATTTATCTAGCCAAGGAAAGAAACCAAAACTTCTTGATAGCGTTGAAGTTAATGGCGTTAACTATCAAAAATTTGGACCTGAGTCAGGAGTTTTACAAGATATGTATGCGCCAGAAGTTTTTGTTAAAGCATTGGGAGAAACAGCTTTTAATTTTAAAAAAGGTGTGCCAGATATTTTACAAAACGCTTATAAGGGATTGCTGGCTTTAAAAACCGTAGGGCAATATAACAAAACTTTATTATCCATTGGCGCTCATATAAGAAACAATACTAGCGTACCAATCATGGCAATGATGAATGGTAATCTTGGGCCTTCTGGAAGTTTTGTTGATGCTTTTAAAAAATCTTTTGCTGGTGTATTTGATCCAAGAGCAAAAACAAAATATCAAAAAGAGCTCAAAGAATCTAGAGATTATAAAATTAATGTAGGTAGAGGATTTCAATTACAAGAAATTGCTGATGTAGGTACTTATGCCATACAAGATGTTGGCCTAATGGAAAAATTAAAAACAAAAGGAGTAACAAGCCAATTACAAAAATTTAGAAACAATTTTTTAAAGCCAATTGAAAGAACTTACACAGGATCAGATAACGCTGCTAGATGGGTTAATTGGAATGGCGAACAATACAAACTTTCAAATGCAATTGCTAATTCAGCAGACGATGCTGTAGTTCCAGTTATTGCTGTTAAAAACATTACCGATCCAACAATTAGAAATTTAATTGAAATTGGCCCTAGTGGAAGAGAAGCTGTTGTTAATGTTGGAAAATTAAAAGCTGCTGGAGACGATGTGGTAGAAAGATTTATTAAGGGTGAAAGCGCTGACATAGCATTAAATGTAACTCCAACTTATTCTAGGGTTCCAGAAATAGTAAAAACATTAAAGTTTATTCCTCTTATAGGTAACTTTACTGCTTTCCCTGCTGAAATATTTAGAAACATGGGCAACACTTTGCAAAGATCTATTAAAGAATTAGCTAGTACCAATCCCGAGTTACAAAAAATAGGAATAAGAAGATTAACAGCGGCTATGACCACCACGGTTGGATTACCAACAGGTTTAGTAGCGGTTGGAAAAGCCTTAACAGGATCAGATCAAGAGCAAATAGATGCATACAAAAGATCTTTTGCTGCACCCTGGGAAAAAACAGCGACCATGATACCAACAGAAACAGATGCTGCTGGAAACATTACAGGATTTATTAATTATAGTTATACCAATCCTTATGATTTTTTACAAAGACCGGTTAAGGCTTTGTTAAATGCTGTTTCAGAAGGTAATAGAAATGAAGCCAGTCTTATGAATATAGTAGCTAATGCGACAACAGATGCAATAGGAGAAATGGCAGATCCATTTGTATCTCCTAGTCTTGGTTTTAACGCTCTTTTAGAAGCAAGGCAGGGAAGAACAGATACTGGTAAAATTATTTACAACGAATCAGATACACTTGGAGACAGAAGCCTTAAACAAGCTATACATGTTTTTAATGCGATAGCCCCAACAGCACTACCTGTTACAATTCAAAAAGATGCAGAAGGTACCCAGCTTGTTCCTAAAGATTTTATTACTGCTGTAGCTTCTATTGCAACAGGAGAGAAAGATTTAATTAGTCCAAAAGGAAAGCCAATTGATGTGGCTGAAACTTTAACAGCAGCTTTTACTGGGATAAAAACTGTAAGACCTCAGTTAAAAAAATCTTTGTATTATAAAGCAGCAGAATCTAAAAGAGCTATTAGAGAAACAACCAATGAATTTAATAGGCTTCTTAGATCAAACAGTGAAAGAGACTCAGAAGCTTTTATAAAAGGTTACATTAATACAAACAAAGATAGATATAATTCATTAAGAGATCTTTACACTGCAATTGAAGATGCAAGAACGCTGGGTCTTTCAGACTATGAAATAAAACAACAGTTAAAAATTGCAAAAGTAGCAGACAGAGACAAGGTCATGATGGGAATATTTAAGCCTAGCGAAATAGATCCAGATGTTTTATCTTTTGCTAGAAGAGGAACAGAAAGCAAAGCCGCTCAAGATGTTCCTGTTTCAGAACTTTTAGGTACTCGATTAGATTTAACAGGGCAAAGCCTTCAAGGACAATTTGAAGATCCTCGACAGCAACCAGTAGCTCCACCAGTTAGAAGAGCAGCAGATGTATTAAGAGAAGAAGAGATAAATAAAATATTAACAGGCAGACCCTAGAATATATCAACCACCAGTTCACATCTGGGATCATCTTTATCTACCCCACCAAACTTATAAACAACTTCCTTTACTTGTTTAAAGTCATCGTCTTGTATAATCCCGGCTTTAACCAAAGCATCACAAGCGAACTTATCTATGACTGAACATGGATTACTTATGTCAAGTCTTCGATTGCTCCTAGCATAGTAGGTGTAAGTCAATCTAACTGGCTCACTAAACTTAGGTAAGTCTTGTATTTTTTCTACGAGATCTTCTGAGTATATTTTTTTTGCTGTAGATAAAACTCTATAGTGTGCATTTCTATAGTTGTTAAGATTTAAAATAAATTTTTTTTTCTTTGAATAGTAAACATCTAAAGGTAGTTTGATTTGCATTAGGTTGATGGCCTAGTTTCAATCCAAGGTCTGATCTCTTTAATAGAAGCGCCATTAAATACCTTCTTAACTTTATCGCAAGTCTCCAAGATCTCTTCTGGGAATCCACTGTTTACAACTTCAATTAATTCTTTGCTAGAAAAAAAGTTTTCGCCCGGCGTGTTAAGGTTCTCAGCCACGTTAACAAATCTAATCTTGTCCTTCTCATACAAAACCATATCGTCATCCTTCTCCATAACATGGGCTGGTATTAACTCAGGTATAAAGTTATGTCTTGCACAACCTTTGGTTTGTCTGTCTTCACTAATCTTTCTATCGTGCTGGGTGCAATGCCAATGTGCATCTCCCTTCTCAATATCAACCTTAGCGAACCTACAAGATCTACAATGAATCTTAGGTGGCAGTGCTCTACCTAGATAACAGGCTTGTTGGCCTGGTGTCATGTAGCTTTTGATTCGGTAATCTGTTTCTGGTATGTAGTTATCTGGTGGTGCCTCTGCTAGTAAAATACTTTTTGCTTTCTCTATCAAAGAATCAAAAGCATCACTATCATACTGAATGATTTCAGTATATAAGTCTGAGTTATTTTTGTTATAAACAATTGCAATGCATTGAGTAAATTTAAACAAGCCCATGTATAAATGTAACTGAGCAGCATACTCTTCTGACCAATCACAATAACTACCAAGCTTTACTAGGTTGTTAAAGCGATTGTCGTTAGCTGTCTTGAACTCTAATAAAAATGGATCCTTGGTATCAATCCCCGGAAAGTTTTGCCCTACGCCATCGATATGGCCTTTGACGTGACCTCCCAATGTCTCTGTCTCAAACTGCTTACCATTGCGAGCAACGTCAAAGATCTGAGCACCGGGAATCTTTCTAAGCTTTTTAATAAGATCATCCTCAACCACGTTGCCTAGATCAAGAAGCCTTAAGACTCTAGCAGGCATATCATCAGGCATAAGCCAGCGCCAACGCATCCAAAGTAAACGCTGATTAGGATTACCTATTTGACTGATACCTAAATAAAATCTTTGATGTCTTTTTTGTTGCAGTTCAACATCATCTAACAAATGGTTTATATCTTTCATAGATCTATATTCTCATTTTGTTTGGTTTTAATTCCAACAACGTTCTCATACTTACCTTGCTTTTGCACAATGATCTCAGAGATTGTATCAAATGCACCGCTGTTAATTAATTCAGCAGCCATCCATGGTTGACTTGGTGATCCCCACTTGGTAGTAATTTTTTTCCACTTACGCACTGCCATATTATGTGCAGTAGGATGACCAAACATTAGTGGCATCTTCTTAGGAAAGAACTCACCTTCTACTGTAAAGACTACCTGACAATACTCACTGCCATTTTTAGACTTCACCACAGACGCGTAGATGTCCGTGATGGGTTTATTTTTAGGAGCTGATGCTTTTCTTTCATCTGATAAAACAGCTTGCCTATCAGCCTTGGTACGCCTTGCTACTTCTCTTTCCTTTTTGGTCCAAAGAACTTTTGATTGTGTTGACTCAAACACTTGGCCGCACTCAATACACTCTTTAGCAGAAGGTGAGTTGATGGCATTACAGCTTGCACAAATCTTAGGCTTGTATCTTCCGGGCAGACTTTCGCCAGGCTCTACCTCATCTAGACAGCCATGTCTAGCTACGTTCTCACCATAGTCAAGTAGCAAACAGTTCTCTTTGTTATCATGCAATCGCATGCCACGTCCACACATCTGCACATAGAGTCCAACACTTTGCGTTGGTCTAAGCAATGCTATACAATCTGTTCGCGGGGCGTCCCAGCCTTCGGTTAAAACCCCAACATTGCAAAGGGCATGAAGCTTGCCAGACTCAAAGTCCGCAAGAATCTTATCCCGGTCTTGGTTGGGCGTCTCCCCTGTAACCACAGCAGCATTAATTCCATGTTGCTTTAGGTACTGAGTCATCTTCTGTGCATGGAGAACGGAAACACAGAAAAACACCGAGGCTGTTCTGCCTTTTGTATAGGCGTTATCAATCCAATCACTTATAACTTCAATGATGGTTTCATCTACCATCGCTATGTCTTCTAATTCTTTTTCCCGGAAGTCTCCACCTTTGAACTTTAAACTAACTTTTCCAGCATCAATGATGGCATTGTCGTTAACAGCAAAGGCAGACAATCGGCACAAGTAACCTGCTTGTATTAACTCTGGTATCGATACACTGTAGGCAAGACCTTTAAAGAAATGATCTTTACGATTGCCATAGATGTAGCCTTGACCCATGCGATAAGGTGTTGCAGTACAACCCATGACCTTCATGGACTGGCGTTCTGATAGAGTGTCAATGATCTTCTTATAGCGAGTCAAAGAACTAGGTGGCACGTTGTGTGCCTCATCAATAATCATGTAGTCAAACTTGCCAACCTTTTCTAATCTCTTAGACGAAGCCAAGGTATCGCGACTGGCAACTAGAATTTGTGCATTGTGTTGAAAGCGTTTCATACCAGCAGCGAGTACACCCACCGGGGCATCTGGCCACACAGACTTTAGTTTGCTTTCAGCTTGAGCAACCAACTCTTTTCTATGAGCCATGATAAGAAACCTGGCCTTGGGGTTTTTGTGAAAGACTTCTTTAATAAAGTGTGAAAATATAATGGTCTTACCAGCTGCTGTTGGTAAGGCAATAAGCGCTGGCTCTTCAGGCTTGGTATCAAACCAAGAGTGAAGAGCATCTATAGCGTTGCGTTGGTAGTATCTAAGTTTCAATGAATGACTTTCTTTTGATCACGAGGTTGTATCAAAAGCTGCATTAACTCTTCATGTTCATAAGATTCGAGGTTATCCATTACTACCGTGGATAGTAATTGCATAGCATCATAAGGTGTGTGTGAAAATTTAAAAGACAATTCAACACAGAATCTTGCAAGAGTAACTACAGCTGCTTTAGTATCTAGGTCTTGTCTAGACCAATCATCAATGCACATATGTAAATCTTGCATCACTTGATCACAGGTTCTTTCATCTAAAGAATCTAAGGAATTTTCTTTGTCTGTCATTTTGTCTTTCCACATTTAATAAAGTTAGTTTAGCATCTTTTACTTTCTGGTCGATGTCAGTTGGCAAACTATCAAATGTTTTGTCCAAAGAATTCAACAAAGATTCCATTACATTAATGAGGTTGTTGGCCTCTCTTTTGTCTATCATCATATCTTTTCTCCAAAAAAGATGGGAATATTATTCCCAGTTTAGTTATAATAAAAAGGCGAGGAGTAACCAAAGCAAGGTTCAGGTCATTAATAGCTTTAGTTACTCGCTCGAGGATTTCACCAACAACATCACTCTCTCCTTTTAATAGGTCGACCTGTTGCAATGTCATGGTGAAAATCATTTATTTATCCCAGTCAAAAGGATCTTCTTCTGTTGAAGCATTAGCACTAGGTGCTGGAGCTGGGGAAGGGGAAGACGTTGCAGACGAACCGCCAGCTAAAAACTTAGCGATAACATTCTTATCTTCCCACTTCGTACCATCACCCTTATCTCTGCCTTCTTCAATACGAAGGTTGGCATTGAAAGGGACACTCATCATGCTTTCAAGATCCTCTAAACCGAAAGCTTCCATATCAGGATCCATGCCCATGGCTTTTCTCCAGTTACGAAGCTTTCCTTTAGAGACGTTTAGTCCGTTGCCCTCAAGCATAAAGTTTTCCCAAACTTTTCTACCTTGGTACTTCGGTCCCACAACTTCATAAGTTACACTCAGCATCCTATGACCTGTGGCTTTACTGTTTTTACTTTCCCATGATGCTGCAACCATTTCATAGTCTCCAGCAGGCATAGGCCCAATTGAACCAGTGTCTTCTTCGACATCAGTTAAGTTTAGATTAAATAAATCATCCGACATTTTTCTTCTCCTTCATTTTAGATTTTAAAGATTCTTTGAAAGCAGTCATGAATGCGTTGAAGTCAAGATCTAATGGGGCGTTACCCAAGTCAACTCGACTCTTTGCATCGAAGGCTGCGGTGAATTTATGAAATAACTTTCGCTTGCCATATGACACTGCTCTGGTCTTTTCATTAAAACCCTGGCCACTAGTACGAGTTGATACCTCGTAGTTAGCAAACAGGTTGAAGTCTACCCATTCCCGGATCATCGATGATACCTTCTTGTGTAGACTCATCTCCCAACGATCATAGGGCTCACGCTCTGGATCATTGAAAGTTCTGATAGCCACATGAGAAAGCAAGATGACATTCATCTTTTTCTCAAGTAGCAAATCAAACATTTTAAGTATCCGCCTATATAACTCAGCGGACTCTGTGTAACCTTTACCAAAACCTAATGACTCAATGGACTTAACTGAATGCATGTCGCAAACTTTTTGTTGCACAAGTTTCTCAGCCCAGTCAGTGGTATCAAAAACCACAGTTTTGTAATCATGTTTATCTTCATAAAGAGTTTGTAATTGTTTAACAATGTCATCGTATGACTTGCACAATGGAAAGGA
>OBPP01000007.1_pt1 | contig 14485 bp, 16 predicted proteins | sample 1494351 | NCBI WGS metagenome assembly OBPP01 (sample SAMEA3282988, study PRJEB22092) | marine metagenome | biome: costal lagoon periodically connected to the Atlantic Ocean; feature: ENVO:00002042 | collected 2014-06-21T12:00:00+00 | depth 0 m | reverse complement strand
AGCGAACCTCGTCGGCAAAGTTGTTGTTAATGTTCTCGAACACGATGCCATCCGATCCGGCGAAGAACGCCAGGACGTACTTGACAAATCTCTGTTCATTTTCCGACAACCCCTCCCAGTCCTCCATGTCCCTCGAGAAATCGATTTCCTCCGCGGTCCAGTTCGACATCTGCGCCTTCTTGTACAGCGCCCACAGGTGTTCATACTTCAGAGGGAACAACGTGAACGACCCTTCGTCGTCCAACATCGGTTCGTATTGCTCTTGAATGAATTCTTCCAGGTCGAAAAAGTTCCCCAGGCGCGCGCCATCCTTGAATATCTGCGGGTACGCGTCAAACTTCCCCCCACACAGCTTCTCTAAGTCCCCCTTTTCAATCATAATCTTTTCGTGGGTCAGCCCCTCTGACTCACATAGGTCGACCGCTCGGTCGCAATACGTACATCCCTCTTTTGAATAAATCTGAATTCGCATCTCACACCTGAAGTACAATAGTTAAATATTTTTAATTGACCTGATAGTAAAATACATGATCGTTCCCTCAGATATACAAGTCAATGATATAGTGCATGCGATGGTTAAAGACCACGACAGCGAACTCGAAGAAGCCACCTACGGGTTGGTGCAGATGAACACAGGCCGCGTCCTCGGCGTGCGCTATCTGACACCGACGGAAAAGATTTACAAGAGCGCATGCGTGTACGAGTTGGACCAGGAGATGACGGCGACCCCCTACGAGTGTTTGTGCGAACACCACCCCTCGGGGACGACGTTCGAAGATCTCGAGATAAAATGTTTAGGTTCGCCGTACTACGTCTTTTATGCCGAGGTCGACATCGAAGACGACGACAGTGAGATATGGGAAGACGACGGGAGCGACCTCGACGATTTCATCGTGTCCGACGACGAGGACGTGGACGACGCACCCCCAGAAGGGCACAAGGAAATTGACCGCGCGTGGGATGATTGGGAACCGAGGAGCCCAGGGGCGAAAAGTTTCAAGGACACCGTTGACATGATCGAAATGCGCGCGCGGGAGCGTCATTCCTCGACGTTTTAAAAGTTCGGCTACTTCAAATGTTCGCAGCTATATGGGAAGACGTAAAAACCCTTCTCGAAACAAAATATGAAGAAGAATCACAACAATCAACAAACAACTACGAGTGCGCCGAGTGCAAGGGCACCAAGGTGATCGCCCCCGAGGGTCTCCCGGTGTGCACGGAGTGCGGTCTCGTGGACGACAAGTACATCTCCGACGTGGCGGAATGGACCTCCGGGGTCTCTGAAGATGGGAAAGTCTCCGACCCAGCGCGGTGCGGGGCGGACGCCCACGCGAACCCTAACCTGTACTCGTCCCAGTGGGGGAAGAGCACCGTGATCAGCACGTCCAGGGGGTCCTCGACCTATAAGAACCGACGGATGGCCACCATCAACTTTCACATGGCGATGAACCACAAAGACCGCGGACTGTACCACGCGTACAAGGAAATCGAAGAGGCGTGCTCGACCCTCCCCGAGGTCGTGATCCGAGACGCGAAGATGATCTACAAAACGTTTAGTGAACGAAAGTTGACCAGGGGTGCCGTGCGTTTGGGAATCAAAGCGAACTGCGTGCTGTACGCGTGTCGTCTCGCCAACTACCCACGGACCACCAAAGAAATCGCAATCATGTTCAATGTTCAGACGAAGGACATCAGTCGCACCTCGGAGATGTTCAAGAACGTGCTGTTGACCACGAACGAGAACAGCGGCACCACGCGCCCGGTCGATGTCATGAACCGGCTCATCAACGGGTTTGAGATTTCCAGAGAACATGGGATTGCGTGCAATAAAATGTGTCGCGACGTCGAGGAATGTGTGGAACTCATGAGTAAGACACCCAATAGCATTGCATCGGCTATTATATGGATTGTCACAGGCATACCAAAGGCGGACGTGTGTAAACAGTGTTCGGTGTCCGTCCCCACCCTCAACAAAATAGAAACCATCGTGCGAAAATACTTAGAGGCGAAAGCCGTTTAACTTGTAATGAAACTTTTTGTTGCCACGCCCTGCTATGGTGGTCTCTGCCTCGAACGCTACATGGCGTCGATGATTAAACTCCAAATGGAACTGATTCGCGAGGGGGTGCAGATGTATTTCGACACCACCGAAAACGAATCCTTGGTCCACCGCGCTCGCAACGTCGCCGTCGGGCGGTTCATGCAAAAGACTGACTGCGACTTTTTCTTGTTCATCGACGCGGACATCGACTTCGACCCAAAGTCTGTGGTGCGTCTCCTGAAGGCGAACAGGGACATCAGCGTCGCGTGCTACCCGAAGAAGGTCGTCATGTGGGACCAGGCGAAGGATGCCATCAAGCAGGGCGACGACAGGGACATGGCCATGTTGAGCAGTTCCCTCGTCATCAACTTTGGTGCGCAACGCCGCACGGTGGAAGATGGAATGATCGAAATCCTCGATGGACCCACGGGGTTCATGATGATAAAGAGGGAAGCGTTTGAAAAGATGCACGAACACTACGCCAAGGAATTGGATTGCATGAATGACCACCAAAATAGGGACTTCGACACCTACTGCGCGCTATTCGATTGCATGATTGACCCAGACAATCGACGGTACTTGTCCGAAGACTACGCGTTCTGTCGGCGATGGCAGCAGATGGGTGGTAAAATCTACGCGGACATTCAAACCACCCTCGGACACGTGGGCAACCTCCCATTCGGTGCGTGCATGGCGGACAGGCTTAAGGCTTAGCCCACCTTTTTAATAAATGAAAATCGCCACTCTTCTCACGTCCCGTTCCAAAGCATGCCACGTCAAGACTTTGCACAGCGTCATGAAGTTGAACATTCACTGCGTTCGCCGTGGGTGGGCCAATGAAATCATGTTTTGCAACGACGACCCTTTCAAGAAGGCTGAAGCCGTGCAAAAGTTGTTGAAGACCTATGACCGCATCGTGTTCATCGATTTCGGCGTGCAACTGGACGAGGGCAGCATAGAACAGGTGTTCGAGACGCACGAGGGGTGTGGGTGTTTGGTGTTCCCCGCAGCCACGGAGGGCATCGATTGGTCCATGTTCAAAGAGAAAGTGCTCGCGGACTCCAAGGAACCCGTGCACCAGATGGGTCTGCACTTCGACACGGAGGTGGGGCAGAAAATTAAGGATGACGTGTACGCCGTGAAATCCACCCAACCTCGATGCTGGGTTATGGTTTGCAAGACTGTGAAGAAGAAGCTGGGAGACACGAAATTATCGAATTACGATAAAATGTTTGAAAAATTAAAGGACTATGGGGTTAAAATATACGCATGGACCGCCGCACACGTGGTGGCCACCTATGCCCACGAGTGCGTCTCGAACATCATGAATGCCGCGGGGGTTCGCGCATCGGCATAAAGCGACGCCGCGTTAGTCGTGTAATGGAACAACACGTCATCGCCTACATACACAAGGTGTGGGGCTCGAGGGACCGTTTCCCCGGACCCCAACCCATCTCCATAGAACGCAAACATTTCCCGACCCTTCAGCGGAACGTGTACGTCGTGTGCGAGAAGACTGACGGCGAGCGCTACATGCTCGTCGCCACGCGATGGCAGGGGAGGAACGTCTCCGTGTTCGTGAACCGATCGTTCCACATGTTCGAAACAAGGGTGAACCTCCCAAAGAACGCCTACGACGGGACCATCCTCGACGGCGAACTCTGCGATGGTGGACTCTTCATGGTGTACGACGGCATCGTCGTCGCTGGACAACCCGTGGGACACGCGAACTTTCTCGACCGGTACGGCGCCATCGAACAGTGCATCAAGAGGATCATCGCCATGAAATCCGACCCCTACAGGGTTCGTCTCAAAACATTCCACGCCCTCAACGATTTCGACACGTTTCAGAGAGACCACCTCCCGCAGGTGCAGCAGAGAGTGGACGGCCTCGTGTTCACGCCGGTCTATGAACCCGTGAAGATGGGCACGCACGAGACGATGTTCAAATGGAAACCGAGGGACCACAACACCATAGATTTTCAAATGAAGAGGGACCCCTACCGACCAGGGGTGTGGCGCATGTACGTGCAGGAGAAAGGCCAACTCGTGTTCGAGACGGAGTTGCACAACTACGAGGAACCGTGGTTCGAGGAAAACGCCATCGTGGAGTGTCAGTACATGAGCGAGGACACGCCCGCGTGGTGGCGACCCATCAAGAGACGGACCGATAAGACGCACCCGAACAATAGACGAACATTTTATAGAACTTTGGTGAACATAAAGGAGGACATACAAATGTCTGAGTTTAATAATATACTATGAATCGCGTGGCTATTGATATTGATGAAGTCCTCGTACCCCTCCTCGAACCACTCGCGCGCTATCATCGACGAAAGTTGCCCCAGGGTGTCAAGTATCCGTACGTGTTTCGAGAAGTCTTTAAGTGCAGCGAAGCTGAATCACAAAGGATGATTCGAGAATTCTACGATTCCAGGGAGTTCATGGAACTTCAACCCATCAAGGATTCCCAAATCGCCCTCACCAGACTCGCACGAAACAACGTCATCTATGCCGTCACCGGACGACAAGATTGGGTGCGACGGAAGACCGAGGTGTGGCTCAACATGCACTACCCGGGGGTGTTCCGCGACCTGGTGCTCACGAACAGCTACACACCGAATGAAATCCCAAAGGCGTCGGTGTGTCGCGCACTCAACCTCGGCGTCATCATCGACGACAACTACGACATATGCAAGGCGTGTTTCGAGGAGGGGATGGACGTCATTAACTTTGTTGGGGACCCAGTGTATGGATGGTGTACGGACAACAATGGCATGAGTATTAAATCATGGAACGAGTTGATAATTCGATAAGTGCACCCTCACTCGGTCGCCATCTATTTCTAATTTCACCGCAACAACGTCCTCCTCACGCTTCGCCGCCCACCACACATCAATCTCTGGGTGGCGAAGGAGTGTGTCTATCCACGTCTTGTAGGACGGTTGTCGAAACCACTCCGAGAGGACGAGGACGTACTGCCAGTGTTTCACGTGTGGGTACGCCTGCTTGTACAGTTCCAACTTCACGGGGGAATTGAGAATCTTTTCATCCACACTCCCTGACCCACCCTGATATTTACACTCCAACAACATAACCCAATCCTCTTTGACGTACGCCCCATCGGGGTGGAACAACCGCATCGAGGGGTCCACCGGTTTCATGTGTTTCGCAAAGTCGTGTTGCTTGAGAAACCAGTAATCACCAATCCATCCACCCTGGCCCTTGACGTACACGTTCGGGTACACGCACTTTTCAAACGCCAGACCGTTCCTGTTCGTCCGTGCCCCTCCCGCACCCGTCCCCCGATTTGACGACGAGGACTTCGGTCGTGGTTGCATCTGGTCTCTTACTATTAATAGCCCGACGAGCCTTGATGTACAATATCTTGAACCCTTTAAAAAACTCCCTGACGCACGGAACATTCGCGTTACTCATGACGAACATCGTTTTAGAGAGCTCTTTAAATAAAAGGTCTTGGTCAAACCCACCCCTCGTGTACTCTTTAAAAGAGGTCTTCGTCTCCTGCGCGTACGGGGGGTCGGCGTACACGAAATCACCCGGACGCACGTGTTCGAGCGCCTCTTTGAAATCACACACCGAGAACTGCACATCCTTGATGAGTGCCTGTACGGCTCTCAACTCTTCCAACGATGGGGGCTTTGGCGTCGTCTTGTAGTGCCCATAGGGGACGTTGAACCCGTGGGGTCCTTCCCTGTACAGACCACGAAAACACGTCTTGTTGAGAAATATGAAGAGCGCGCACCTCTCGATGCACGCGGGGGCGGTGCGAAACCTCTCCCTTTGCGCGTAGTAAAACGCCTCCTTCTGGGTACCACTCCCGTCGTACCCACGGAACAGGTGTTCCACGGCCATGTGTAAAAGTTCTGGGTCCTCTTGGACCTGCTTATACAGGGCCACGAGATGGGGATTGTTATCACTCGCGCGCACGCGTCCCACGCGTATGTGTGGATGACTCAGGACCGCCAATAGGACGCTCCCACCGCCGACGAACGGTTCGTGGTAGGTGTCGATGTCCCTTGGGAACTCCGCGAGGACTTGGTCGATGATTTGTGTTTTTCCACCAACCCATTTGAGGAATGGTTTCATGTGGGATGTGTAATTATACATTTAAAACTTTATTCAGGAATAGTAGAATGTCAGATTTCCCCGAAATCGTCAGCATCATCCAAGAGTGTGATGTTCGCATTTTCGAGGAGGGATGTACGAACATCATCGACATCATCAGTAAATTTTTAGAAAATAACGACGACAACTCAGCCTTTTACATCGTCAACATTAAGAAAATCATCGAGCAATACGAAAAGTGGGTCGAACACCTCCCGCGCGTGAAACCATTCTACGCCGTGAAGTGCAACCCAAACCCCGTGATTACGAAAATCCTTTCCAAGTTTGACATTGGTTTCGATTGCGCATCGAAGAATGAAATCAGTCAGGTGATTAATCACGGCGTGGACCCGTCGAACATCATCTACGCCAACCCGTGCAAGGCGAGTGGGCAGATTAAGTTTGCGCGTTCGGAAGACGTGGACCTCATGACGTTCGATGACGTGCACGAGTTGTACAAGATTAAGTTGTACCACCCACACGCGAAACTCGTCCTTCGAATCAAGACGGATGATTCTAAATCGGTGTGTCGGTTCAATTGTAAATTTGGCGCGGACCAGGAGGATGTCAGAAATATTTTACAAACGGCTAAAACGTTACAACTCAGTGTCGTGGGCATCTCTTTCCACGTCGGGAGCAACTGCAAAGAGGCGAAGACGTACTACACCGCGCTCAAAGATGTTCGAGGGGCGTTCGACGTCGCCAGAGACGTTGGCTACGCGATGAATCTCGTGGACATCGGTGGGGGATTTCCAGGGTTCGACGTCACGGACGAGGAAGGTGTCAACTTTGATGACATTGCGAGGGAGATTAATCGGGGCATCGATGATTTCTTTTCAGATGACACCGAGGACGTCCGAATCATCGCCGAACCGGGGAGGTACTTTGTGTGTTCATCACACACCCTTGTTACGAACATTATTGGTAAAAAGAAGAATGGGGACAAATTCATCTATTACCTGAACGATGGCATCTATGGGTCCTTCAACTGCGTGTACTTTGACCACGCCAAACCACTGATACAACCGTATAACGAGAGGGACGGCACGTTGTACGAGTCGGTCGTGTTCGGACCGACGTGCGACAGCATCGACATCATCGCGGAAAACAGCCACCTCCCAGACCTCGCCATTGGGGAATGGGTCTACGTGGAAAACTTTGGGGCGTACACCATCGCCGCGGCGTCGACGTTCAATGGATTTCAACAGACGCGATGTGTTTATTGTTTCGTGTAAATGAGAAAATAAAAACCACCCTCCCTCGGGAGAGGCGTCTCCTCGACGCGATCGTCATTTTTGTAATACCATCGGTCTCTGTATCTGGTGAACGCGACGTAGTGCCCATCCCACTGCATGCCCACGTGTGCCGCGGCGGACACGAGTCGATACTTGACCCCTCCCACGTCGATGTATTCGGCGAGGGCGATGAAACTCTTCTTATCGAAACTCACCATGAATACGGGAGGCATGGCGGTGAACACGTTCCGTGTGGTCGCCACGTGATGCGTCTTTCCGGTGTCATCGATGTAATCCGTGAGTGCGTTCCATTGCAAACTTTCGTTGAACATCGTCTCGAAATCTTTTCCACCCATGGAACACATGAGGTGGACGCTGAAATCCTCTTCGTGGGTGGTCTTCCCCCCGGGGTAGATGGTCTCCTGCATCTTCTTCCCGTAGAACAGGGACTTGAGTTCGGGGGCACCGCGTTCGAGGATGTCTATGATACAGAGGATGGCTTCTTGAACGTCGTGTTGTTGTCCGAGGGTGAACCTCGGGAAGTGTTTTTGGAACATGACGAGCAGGGAACGCACGTCCATGGGTGAACCATCGTCCGTGGCCGCGACGCGGTGCGACAGGTCAAAGTACGCGCGCGTGAATTCGCACGACCCACAGTACCCAATGTTCGTGAACAGTGGTATTAAACATTGGATGGATGTGTTGAAATAACATGTGTTTCCGAGATTACGAAAACCTCGCATAGTTTATTAAAGACACCAGGCTTTTATATCACGAAACAAAGGATGAACATTCAGAAGATTGTCGACCAGACCCTACCCCACTTTGAACGGCACAGGGACGAAGACCACGTCGAGGTGGAGATACGACTGGGGAAGTTTAACGGCACATTTTTCGACACCAACGTGGGAAAGGATGCGTTCGACACCATCTTGGCAGGACTGAGACAGTACGATGGGTGGGAAGAGACGCGTGCGTCGGTGTGCGACGTCTTCTACCACGACGCGGGTGGGATTCGACTCACGGTGGATGAACAGACTGGGGAACAGACCATGGTACAAAAACAAAAGTTGTATCACGACGACTTTCAGGAGTTTTCGGCACCCCTGGACGTCCGTTTCAGCATCGCGAGGGAGCTTCCGAAGACGGGTGAATACGAGATGGACCGGAAGCGCACCAAACACCGCCAGAGTTTCGTGCGAAAGAACGTATCCATAGACATGACTATATCGAGTGGTGATGCGGTGGACAAGGACGTGGAGGACCCGAATCACTACCAGATAGAGTTGGAAATTGTGGACCCTGGAAAGGTGGGGTGCCAGGAGGAATTCTATAACATTTTATGGAAAATTAACGATTTGTTCCGACTTTTGCCTTAGCGTTGTAATTACGAGCCATCCTTTTCACCATCGTGTTCCCGTTGTTGCCCGTACCCTTATTCTTTTCACTCTTCACGAGCAAGTTTTCATACCTCTTGATGACGTTCGCCACCTTGGCGAGTTCGTTCTTCTTGTTTTCGTAAACCTTGTTGTTGTAGCGATTGATGGCTTCGTTCTCCTTCTTCAACATGGTCTTGTTCGCCTGGACGACTTTGTCAACCTTGTCGCTCTTGGTCATGCCCAACATCTTCATCGCCTTTTTGATGCTCTTCGGAGTTTTCATTATACGTTGGGATGAGAAAAAAATCTACCAATTACAATAAAGAATGTTGTTGTATCTCCTCGCCATTCTCGTGCTCTACATGAGCGCGACGGCGAAGAAGGAAACCTTACCACACACCCCGTCCCACATCGTGTACGAACGCATGGTGGACAACGGGGACGACGCCCAGCTGTTTCTGGAGATGGAGACTGCGCTCATCGAGGCTGACTCCGTGGGTCGAGCCTTTGAAATTTCCCTGGCCATCAAAGAGAAGTTCCCTGACTACGACTTTGGCTATCACTCGGAGATGATTAAAGGAACTTCACGCGGCGTGCATACAATCTCTCCATGGTGGTGAGGTTCATGGTCGAGTTGACAATGTCCCGAAGAGCTCGCACGAGTTTCCGCTTCACCTCGTCGTTGTTCGGACTCTTGTTTTGCGCGTCGAGCCACGTGTTCATGCGCACGCGCACCGAGTTTCTCTCACCCTGACGGAGCGCCACAGCCCTGGTGTACGCGAGTATAAGTCGTCGTTGTCTCGCGTACGTTTTCAAGTTCACGTTAGGTTTAATGTTTTTGTTCTTCAACGCGTTGATGTCGTTCTTGGACAGGTTGAATTTTTGCAGCTTCTTCCCTTCGGCGTTCACCGCTCGTTTGGACACCGTCTTGATTCTGCGTCGAATGAGTGGCCTCAGCGCGGGGTCGTATGTGTTGAGGTACGTCTTCAACTTTCTCTCATCGACCACGTCCTTCACGAGCTTCGCCACTTGACCTTTGAAAGGCACACCCCTCTTGTTCTTCTTCAAAGTGGTCACGCCGTTCTTCACGTTTCGAAGGTCGGCGTTGACGTTGCGCCCGGTCTTGAAATCCGCACCGTAGGCTTTGGTGATCATTTTTCGAATGCTCGCGTTGTCCACGCCTCTGTTTTTAAACACTTTCGAGTTGTTCTTCTTGGTGTTCCCGTTGAACGTGCGCTCCAGGGCGAGGTTTGAACTCTTTTCGAATATGGCTTGGCACATGTCCTTCTTCTTCCACGTCTTCTTCGTGAAAATGCCCATGGCTTTGCAGATTTGTTTCAATTCATCGAGAGAATACTTTGCACACACCTTATCATTCAACAGGACCTCTGACTTGTTTGTTAACTTTTGCACGCGTGGGACGCTCACCTTTCTTGGAGGTGGTTCCACGTTCGTCACCATCGCCGGGGCAAAATTACCCGTCACGGTGATGAGTCCCCGTGCGTGCATGCGTTTGACAAATTTCAACGCAGCTTTGTGCGCGCGTTCAACCTCTTGCACGGACTTTTTGTGTAACGTGACGAACCCGTTGATGGTGACGCTGTCGATGATTTCCCCTTCGTATTCAATCGCCCGAACGTCCGAGGCTTTCATTTCCTGCATGTAGGCGTGTTTCACACCATTCCTCGTGAGGGCATCGCTCAGCTTTGTGGTCGGGATGACGCCGTTCACCTGGAACGAGGCGTCGAGGGACGCGTACTTCACGACGAGGTCCGCACTGTTCTGTCCCAGGTATTTATTCACGATGTACCTCCCCACTTTCAGTGGGGTTTCGGGGTCGTTGTCCACGCACCCGCCTTGAATGATCATCTTATCCTTGTACATGCGCGCGACGATCATCTTCTTCTGTCTCACGGCGACTCTGAATTCGATGAACGTCCACGATTGGTTTTTCAATTGTGCGGGTTCTAAATTTTGGTGAACCTTGAATCCGTACAAGTTCGTGTGGGTCACCCCTTTTTGAAATTTACCGTGGTACCCAGAGATTTCGCGCACGTTGAAATCGCCATCGACGCGCAGTGGTTTGGTTTTACGAACAAAGTTCAACACATCGGGACGCGCGATGGGGCCAACTTCCGCGATGAAATTGGTGTATCGAAGTGGACTCGTCTCTAGGGTCGTCTGCGTGACTTGACGACCGATGGCGTTCAGGTTTGCCCCTGTCAACTGACCCGCGTTGTTGTTATTGTTGTCGAGAAACTCCGCAAAGTTCCCCAAGTCAACATCACTTCTGACGACTTTCACGTTTGAATTCTTCACGAACTCCTTGGGAGATAGGACCATTAATATATGTAAAGATATTTTATTCAAAAACCAACTCGTCCTGAATGACGTCTAAACCGTGGATGAACTTTTGGTTGTTGTACATGCGTCCACGGTAGGTGAGCGAGGTCGTCGATACGGTTATGTCGCGCTGGCTAAACGCACCCGCGTAGCTGTCTTCGTTGAACCTGGGTTTGCCCAAGTTGTTCATCTGGCAGTGCTGGTTGAATGCAGCCAAGAAAATGCTCTGAGGAACGAACAAATCCTTGCCAAACTGCACACTGCTGTCTTCCAGGAAGTGATGAATCGTGGATGTCATCTTCGCGACTTCCTTTTGGACGGATTTGAAATATTCTGGGACGACGTTCCAGATGTCTTTGTCGGAGTACTTATCGGCGTACTCCAGGTACGCGCGCACGCACTTGAGGAGGATGGCTGGCAACTCTTCCTCTAACTTTTGGTCGAGGTGGGGGTCCGCCTCTCGCACCTGACGACGGAAGTTCCACGGAAGGATGCGTCTCAGGACGGACCCGGAGTTGTCTTTCCATGACGGCACCTCGTTCCCACCCAAGACCCCTGGGGTGCTCCACTGTATGCTGATGGCGTTTTGATGCTTCACGGCGATGGAGACGTCTTCGCCGGAGACCAGGGACTGGAACTCCGCCTGTTCGAGGGAGAGGTCCCCCTTCACCTCGGGGGCGATGAACATGAATGAATCGTAGATGCTCGAGAGACCGAACTTCTTCTCGATGTTGTTCGAGAGCGTGCGCACGTCGTTGCTTTCGTAGAATTTGCGAAACACCTTCGTGATGACCGTGGACTTCCCCGAACGCGCGATGCCCTTGAAGAAGGGGATGATTTGCCACCCATCCAACTCCCCGACGTCGAAACACAGGCGACCACCCATGACGTAGGCCCATCGAGCGACGTCTTCGTCAAATTTCTGATAGTCAAAGATACTCTGAAAATACGGAGTTGGAATGTCCCACCAGTCTTCGACGTAGTTGTAATCATCAAAGTGTTGGTCAAAGAACTTACAACTCACCAAGGTGGGGTCCAACGAACGGAACTGGCTGCTCTCGTACGGGTAGAAGCGACACAAATACTTCCCCTCCTTCGGCTGCCACTCCTTGCCAATGAACAGGCCATTCTTGAAACTCCACACGTGCCTGTCCTTTATGATTTCCGGAAACTGACTGTCGATGCAGTTGGACAGGTAGTTGATGACCTCCCTCGCCGTGTTCCCACGGGACGTGATGTCCTTCCAAAAGTCAAAGTTAACCTCCTTCTCCGCGAACTCGTAGACGAACTCGGGAATGGCGCACACCTGTTTCCACGACCGCGTGTACGCACCCTCCGAAATCCTTTGCACGTAGCACTCCCCCTTGTATCGACGCATGTGTTTCTTATAGGTTTCGTCCAGGCACGCCACGATCGCTCGCTGAAACGGCGTCATCTCCCCCAGACGAGTCTCGTCCATCGGCGTCGCGTCGAAGTACTCCGGGTCGGAGTTCATCTTGTCCGGCATCTCCCGAGGATTCTTTATCCTCTGCATCGTGTTCAGGTGTAATCGAACGTTTTTAAACGCTTCCGACACCTGTTTGATGAGTCTACACACGCGTTCCCCGGCGGTGAGGTTCACGCTCTCGTTCTCCACGTAGTCGGTCATGTTCAGTGCCTTGACCCGCGAACCAATGTTTTTCAGAACCTTTATTTCCCTATCTCTCTTGCCATCGACGGATTTAATATCTATGCTCGTCGGAAACCCACTCGCTCTTTCGGACGGATCGAAAAATTGATCGTATCCCAGGCGGACGCACTTGGTCATCATGTCTTTACCCGCAGTCTCGTCCAGGTACCAATTTTCTTCCATCAGTCCAAGGATGCGTAGAATCTGCTCACTCGAGAGAGTCACGATTTGATTCCGCAGGAGCTCCATTTCTGAAGCCCCCGTGTCGGGGTCTCTCTCGATGTAATGCGTGGAATTCATAGCAGTCGGTCTGAATAATTAATGCTGAGAATTTTTAAGTGAGTTTGGACAAAATTTTTATGAGAATTTTGTTTTGCATCTCAAGTTGGTCTCCGATGCGCAACAGGGCGGTGCACACGGTGTCCCCGTCTGGGGTCGCGAGTGTCGACGCCAGGACCTCGGCCGACCCCTCCTCAGGCCCGAAGTCGTCCATGTCCATGTCGATGTCCTCCTCCTCGTCGAACTCCTCTTCGTCTTCTTCGTGCACGATTTCACCTTCTTCGATGTCGCTCATGTCTTTATACCCCCTACGGAGAAAACACCAGACGCGTTTTACCGCGGGGCCCAGGGCAAAATTATTTTCTTAGCGTATAGTACAAACAACTCTCACCATGGCTGGCGGTCTCATGCAACTCGTCGCGTACGGTTCCCAAGACATCTACCTCACCGCGAACCCGAAGGTTACGTATTTCCAGGCTGTGTACAAGCGCCACTCGAACTTCGCGTCCGAAGTCATCGAGCAAACGGTCAACGGCAACCCGGCCGACAACGGTCGCGTCTCGATCACGATCGCCCGCAACGGTGATTTGGTCCAGGAGATGTACCTCGAAATGGTCGCGAAGTCTGGCCTCAGCTCGTCCACCAAGGGTGCCTCCGCCATCTACGCCGCCGAGCGTGCGGTGAAGGACATCGAAGTCTCCATCGGTGGCCAGCGCATCGACCGCCACTTCCAAAAGTGGTGGCGTTTGTTCGACAACTTGTACCACACCGAAGCCAAGAAGGCTGACTACGCCAAGATGACGTCCAACACCCAAAACGGTGCCATCTACTTGCCGCTCATCTTCTGGTTCAACCGCCACCCGGGCTTGTCTCTCCCGCTCATCGCGTTGCAGTACCACGAGTGCCGCGTCGACGTCGACTTGAGCTCCGAGTTCTCCCACTACACCGACGGCACCACCCTCAAGTGCTGGGCCAACTACCACTTCCTTGACACCGAGGAACGCCGCCGCTTCGCGCAAAAGTCGCACGAATACCTCATCGAGCAAGTCCAACACACGGGCTCGGATTCCGTCAGCGCCACCAGCGCGAAGAACGTCCGCCTCTCCTTCAACCACCCGGTCAAGGAGCTCATCTTCGCGTTCGGCAACGGTTCGGTGTCCAACGCCTCCCTCTGGAACTTCACCTCCAACTTGAACGAAAGCGCCGTTGTGCTCGAATCCGACATTCACGCTCTCGGTGCCACCTCGAACATCTTCGTTCCGGTCACCTACGCGACGGGTGCCCCGCTCGTGGCCGTCGGTACGGGCTACTCCGAATCCACTATCTGCGAAGATGGTGCGGTCGCCGCGGCGCGCGCTGTCGGTCCGTTGTCTGAGTTCAAGCTCGTCTTGAACGGCCAAGACCGCATGAA
>OBPP01000006.1_pt1 | contig 16925 bp, 15 predicted proteins | sample 1494351 | NCBI WGS metagenome assembly OBPP01 (sample SAMEA3282988, study PRJEB22092) | marine metagenome | biome: costal lagoon periodically connected to the Atlantic Ocean; feature: ENVO:00002042 | collected 2014-06-21T12:00:00+00 | depth 0 m | reverse complement strand
CTTACGGTTGGTATTCAACTTTGTGGCATTGGCCACAACCTTGTTGGCACCATTCTCGTTGAGACGGTTCAAGAACGCCTTTCGGTCTTCATTGGTCAGATTGGTGAGGGCTCCAAGCTTATTGGTCACAGCCTTCAATTGCTGCTCCTTGACCTTTTGCGCTTCCTTGCGGTTCGTATTCAACTTGGTCGCGTTGGCGAGGACCGTGTTAGCACCATTCGCGTTGAGACGGTTCATGAACGCCTTTCGGTTGTTGCGTTCCAAACTATTGAGAGCTTGAAGCTTGGCCGCCACGTTCTTAAGTTGCGCTTCCTTCGCACTCTTTTCCTCTTCAAGTCTCTTAGTCTCCTTACGGTTCGTATTCAACTTGGTCGCGTTGGCGAGGACCGTGTTGGTGCCATTCGCGTTGAGACGGTTCACGAATGCCTTGCGCTCTTCGTTGGTCAGATGAGTTAAGGATTCGAGTGTATTGGTCGCAGCCTTTCGTGCCTCCTTACGGTTCGTATTCAACTTGGTTGCGTTCTCTAAGACCTTATTGGCACCATTCGCGTTGAGACGGTTCATGAACGCCTTTCGGTTGTTGCGTTCCAAACTATTGAGAGCTTGAAGCTTGGCCGCCACATTCTTAAGCACCTTCTCTTTGGCTTCTGTCTTTTTGTTCGTGTTCAATTGTGTGGCGTTTGCCAAGACTTTATTCACACCATTCGCGTTGAGACGGTTCAAGAACGCCTTTCGGTTATTGTTACCCAAAGACGTTAACGCTTGAAGCTTTTCACTCACGTCAAGTCTCTTCTTTTCCTTACGATTGGTATTCAATTTTCTCGCATTTTGCAAAATCGCGGCTGAATTACCATTCGCATTCAATTGTTTCAAGTATGTATTTCGATTCGTATTGTTGATGTTTGTGAGTGTTTGTAAGTTCGCGTTGAGCTTATTTCGAATCGCCTTTGTATTCGCCACATTTTTATTCACAAGCGCTTGGATCGGTGCAATGTTCGCATACGGCTTATTGATTTGATTAATGTATTGCTTTTTACGATTGCTTGGGATTTGCAAATTATTGATGAATCTCTTGAGATCGTTCTTAGCCTTACTCTTTGCTTCATTATCCGCATTCGAAGCATTCTTGAGATTTTGAAGCGTTTTCCCACCATCAAAATTAGACATGTATGTTTGCATGTCGGCATTCGTGAGATGTGTCAACGTTCGGAGGTGTTGGTTCAAGGTTTCTCGCTCTTCTTGACGTTTACGATTCGCTTCCGCCTGTCTACGTTGTGCGTTTACATTGGTCGCTTGTGTCTTAATCGTATTCAAAGCCGTATTTGTGTTATTCGCGAGGAGTTGATTCTTAAACGCCTTTTTATTGTCATTCGTCAGATTCAAGGTATTGAGGAATGTGTTCAGCTTTGTAGCTCTGTTTGCACTTTCCTTTTTGCGCTGTTTAGAACTGGTGTTCGCGTTCGTGATTTCTTGTTTAATGGGTGCGAGATTCATATTCTTGTTGGTGATGCGATTCAAGAACGTAGTGCGTTCCGAATTCGTGAGGTTCTTGTTCGTCATGAAATTGCGAAGTTCGTCCTTCTTCTTATTCAAGAGTTCGGCACGACGATTTGCATTCAACTTCGTCGCTTCGTTCTTAATCGCATTCACCGTAGATGATCCATCGTTCAACTTCTTAATGAGTGCATTCTTTGTCGCGTTATTAAGATTGAGACCATTCAAGAAGGTTCGCGTATTCGCACGCGTGGCCGCTTTCGACTTGGCGTTTGCGTTCATGTTCGCAGCGGCTTGCTTTAACGCGTTCAACGTATTGCTTCCGCTGTTAAACTTTTCAAGAAGCGATGTCTTTTGTGTGTTCGTGAGATTGAGTGCATTAAATGTATTCGACAATTCTTTACGATTTACGGCAATCTTCTCGAGTTTACGCTTGTTCGCGAGCTTTTGTGCTTCATTTCTAAATGATGCAATGTTACCGTTTGATGCGTTGAATTTATTCAAGATGGACGATTTATCTTCACCCGTCAAACTCAATTCATTCATGTATGCGTTGAGCTCCGAACGCTTCGCGCTCTTTGACTCATCCTTACGTTGTACGAGAAGGGCGTTCGCTTTCGTTCGCATGACGTTGAGTTCAGCCATGGAATTGTTAAACTCTTTGAGAATGGAGTTCTTGTTCGATTGATTCAGGTTAAGATTCTTTACATAGTTGGACAATGAATTTCTATTCGCCGTACGCTTCTCACGTTTTCGTTGATTCACGAGACTTGTCGCACGCGTTTGAAGATTCGCGATGTTCGAACTATTGTTGTCAAATTGTTTGAGTAAAGAATTTCTGTTTTCGTTGGACAATTCAAGATTGCTCAAGAACACAGAAAAATCAGTTCGTTTTTCTGCAATTCTATTCTTAAGTATACCATTCGCTCGCGCCTTCATGTTTTCAAGACTTATGTTCGTATTCGTGAGTGACTGAAGCAATGTATTCTTATTCGCATTTGACATTCCAATTTGCGTCATGTACTTGGTGAAGTCATCGAGATTTGCGGCTCGCTTGGCGTTCTTTTTCTCAAGAACTCGTGCGTTTGCATTTTGTTTAATAGCATTCATCGTATTCGGTGCGTTATTGTACGTCTGCAAAAACGCATTTCGCTCGGATTTGTTGAGATTTAACGTGTTAAGATAATTGCTTAACTCTGCACGTTTCGCAGCCTTTCTTTCATCAATGATTCGATTCGATTCCTTTTGACTTTTGTTTTTCAAGTTGGTGAGCGTGCCAACACCGTTATCAAAGTTTTTCAAAATAGTAAGTTTTGTATTTCCCGGGAGATTGAGATTTGTCATAAATTTATTGAGTTCGTTTCTATTCGCCGCTTTCCATTCATTCTTTCGTTGAGCCAAAAGATTATCGGCTCTCTTCGACCACACGTTTACGTTTTTGTTGACATTTGCATTGAAGTTTGTGATGAGTGTGTTCTTATTCGTTTGATTCAAAGGCATGCTATTGATGTAGGTCTTGAACTTGTCCTTCAACGCCGTAGCCTTTTCAGTTTTACGCGTGTTCACGAGATTTCGAGCCTGTTTTTTAATGTTTTCAGTGTTACCCTTTTCATCATCAAAGAGTTTCATCACGTACTCTCTGTCTGCATTTGATAATTCGAGCGTTTGTACGTACGTGTTCAATACACCCCGATTTTTCACGCGACGCTCTTCTTTTCGTTGAATCGAGAGTTGAGACGCTTGACTCATCAAATTTTCGATGTTCATATTCGACGCGTTCAATTTTGATAATAGGTTTGATTTGTCGCTATTATTGAGTTCAAGTGTTTGAATGTGTTGCTTGAGAGATTCAACGTTTCTAACACGCTTTTCTTGTTTACGTTGCTTTACGATGTCATTCGCATTTGTGCGAAGTGTATTCAAACTCGTATTCGTCGTATCAAACCTGTTCAAAATAGTATTTTTGTCATTTTTATTGATATTGATCGAGTTTATGTACTCGACGAGTTTTGATCGTTCATCGGCGCGTGTGTTAAGATTGCGCTTTTCTTTCATCTTCCTCGCGTCATTTTTAAGAGCGTTGATGTTTGCGTTTATGGATGTGATTTTATTCACAATCGTCTTTTGATCGTCATTTGTCATGCCGATGGACGCCGTATATTCTTTCATTTGTGTCTTGATCGCGTTGAGTTTTTCCGCCCTTCTATTTTCAACCAATTTAAGCGCTTTGTTCTCAATGTTACGCGCACCTTCATTAAATTGTCTCAAAAGATTCATCTTATCGGTATTCACCAAATTCAATCCATTGATCGTATTCTTGATTTTTTGTCGTTCGAGGTTAAGTTTACGCTTATTTGCGCTTGCGCGAATATTGTTTGCCGATTGGATCAGTGTGTTCAAGTTTCCAGCGTTAGTATTAAACTTTTCAATCAACGTTTTCTTGTTGGTATTATTAAGACCTAATGTATTCATATGATTTTCAAGCGCTTTTCGGTTCGCCGCACGACGTTCACTCGCCTTTGTGTTTACGAGTTGATTCACCATGGCCTTGGCAGCATTTAAGGTGAGTGCACCGGTATTGTAGTTGGACATGATTTGCGCGGCATTGACGTTTTTATTCGCGATGTAATTCGCGAGTTTTGCCTTGTTCGATTCAAACTTTTCGGTGCGTCTTTGATTTGAAAGCGTCTTCGCGGATGCTTTACTCGTATTCAAGTTGAGCGTGTTCCCGAACGTTTGCATGATTTGTGCTTTATTGGGTTCTGGTAATTCAAGCGTATTCAAATAATTCGTGAGTTCGGCTCTGTCTGCATTTTGTTGATTCTTGATTCGAGCATTAATCGTATTCGTAATTTTACGCTTGATCGTGATGACGTTCGTCTCACCGGCATTTAATTCTTTAAGGAATGCATTCTTGTTGTTTTGCGTCAAGTTCATGGTATTCATGTACGCCTTCAAATCGTTTTGGGTCGCGTTTCTATTTTGTTGCTTTTTGATATTCAAGAGATTTTGAATCTCACCTTTGAGGGTTTCACTGTTTGCGATGCCTTTATTGAATTTGTTCAAGATTGCATTCTTTTGTGTTTGATTAAGATTCGTTCCATTCAAAACAGTTGTGAGTCGTTGACGATTTGCCGAGACTTTGGAGTTTCGGATCGATGTGGCTTCATTCTTGAGTATGTTCAAATTGGACCCATTCGCATTAAATTTGGCCAAAATGGCATTACCTTCTTCATTCGTGAGACCGAGTGACTTGATGTGTCCGTTAAGATTTCGACGATTCAGTGTTCGCTTTTCGGCGACGGATGCTTGAGTTCTCGTGTTAATGTTTGCCTTGAGCGCTGAGATGTTCGTATTCGCCGTGATGCGATTCACAAATGATTGCTTTTCGTCATTCGTGAGACTCTTGTTCGCCATGTACGCGTTAATTTCACTCTTAATCGTAGAAATACGAGCATTCTTCTTTTCTTGATCTAATTTTTGTGCTTTGTTTTGAATCGTCGCGAGATCAGTGCCGTTATTGTATTCACGAACGAGTGCATTCTTATTGGTTTGATTTAACGTCGTGTTCTTATTCAGAAAATTCACGAGTGATTGTTTGTTCTTGATTTTAGTATTCGTTTCCTTCGTATTTAACATTCTCGCAGCCTCATTCTTAAGACCGTTGAATGTCAATTCATTAGAATTGTATCGACGATTGAGATTGTTCTTTTGATTTTGAGTCAAGTTCACAGTGCTCAAAAACTCCGTGACTTGTAATTTCATCGCTGTCTTCTTTTGATTCTTACGACCCGTGATGAGCTTATTCGTCGCCGATCTGAGACTATTCAAATTCGTGATCGTCGCGTCGTTCACGAGCATTTGTTTGTTTTCATTGCTGAGTTCGTTCACGGTGTTCAGAAAATTTTGAAATTTGGTGCGTCGATTTACATTCGTAATGTTATTCGCTACGTTTGGAACGTTATTCTTGGGAATATTGTTTGGTGCGACGGGGCCATTGTTGGGCTTGTTGCCGTTGCCGTTGCCATTGTTGAGCTTGGTGCCATTGTTGGGCTTGGTGCCATTGTTGGGCTTGTTGCCGTTGTTGGGCTTGTTGCCGTTGCCATTGTTGAGCTTGTTGCCGTTGCCATTGTTGGGCTTGGTGCCATTGTTGGGCTTGGTGCCATTGTTGGGCTTGTTGCCGTTGCCGTTGCCGTTGCCGTTGTTGACGACTGCGCCGTTGTTGACGACTGCGCCGTTGTTGACGACTGCACCGTTGTTGGTCTTCGGAGCGTTTCGAACCTCTTCTGCGGCGCGTCGAACCGCATTTATAGAATTCGACGCGATCATGTTCTTGAGTTCACTCTTCGCGGCGTTGGACACATTCAAGCCGTTGATAAACTTCACGAGTTCATCCTCGTTACCCTTTTGAACGCGTGCACGCGTGACGACGTTCGCGTACTTTACATTTTTAGCGTTAAGGTTTGCCAAAAAGGTACTCTCCTTTTTGATTCCGAGCGCCTTAATCTCTTCTTGAGCCTGAGCCTTCGACATACCCTTATTGATATTCTGTGTCGGTGGGACGTATGCACTCGGCAACTGTGGACCTTGTACCCCACCGGTATTCTTATACATACCTAAACCAAACTTACCCGTCGTGAACACATATCCAGGTTTATTCGGAATAAATGTCTTCGATGGAACAAAGTTTTGACTCGCCCTCGCCTTCGCGGCGTTGATGAATGACGGTTTACTCGTGTTGAGTGTGGGTTTAATCTGTCTCGGAAAAGACACAGACGTCGTAGGTTCTGCCGGTCTCGGAGCCGGGGCCTGAGCCGGGGCCGAAGCCGCCGCGCGTGACGGGGCGGAAATGTTTACTGCTTTTGGAAACGTGACATTCGTGGTATTCTTACGATTTGACATGGTAAAAGCACCACCTCCGTTCACACGGTTCATGTTCGTATTCACGCGGTTGACGTTCGTGTTCACGCGGTTCGTGTTCGTGTTCACGCGGTTGACGTTCGTGTTCACGCGGTTGACGTTCGTGTTCACGCGGTTCGTGTTCGTGTTCACGCGGTTCGTGTTCGTGTTCACGCGGTTCGTGTTCACGTTCGTGTTCACGCGGTTCGTGTTCACGTTCACGTTCACGTTCGTGTTCGCGTTCGTGTTTCGAACAGACGCACGACGCTTTCTCGCGAGCACGATTGGTTCCCGAATTTTACGACCTTCGAGATACCGTTTCGTCGCATCGATGAGTTCTGATTTCGTGAGACCATCCGTGAGCACGACGCCAGCCTTTTTGGCGACGCGTTTCAAATCGGAAACTTTGGAATCACTCGCAAACAAGACATCGTAGTCTTTTTGCTTCAATGGCGATTTACCATCCACCATGAATGTTCTATTCCTACTGAGAACCAAAGGTGGGAGTGGGAGATTATCTTCCTGAATATCTGTGTACGCCTGACAGATCTTCTTACGAGACAAATTCAGGTCCTTACCGGTATTCTGTTTAATCATCTGGCGTAGGTTTTCTATATCAAGTTTTGGATCGCATGCATCCATCCATACACTTTAGTATACAAAAACATTATAAATCATGACCAAGCATATATAACCGCACTTTATCTTCATATTCCATATTGAAGTCAAATATATTGAAGTCTTCTATGTCTATTTGATGTTCTTTTATCTTGAGGAAGTATTTCCCCCTATTTCTTAAAGTAGACGTGATGATCGTTTCGAGAAACTGTTTTGGATTGTCGAGATCATCTTTATATTTTGGTATGACGTGAACTTTTACACATTCTATTTCATATGGTCGTTTATCGAGAAATGGTGCGAGTGGTATTTCTTCTGCGACACCACCATCCACATACGTCCGACCTTCGTATTTACCACACTCAAACACGAGTGGGATGGCGATGCTCATACACACGGCATCGATCACCTTCATGTCCGGGTGTGTATCTACTGAAAAGTATTCCGTCTTTGATGAATTGAGACAGAACGCCGCAACATAAATCTTCTTTTTGAGTTCTTTAAATGTCGGATTACAACCACATACTTCGATGAGTTTTTGCCTAATTGGTTCCACGTCAACGAAGCCAAATTTGTTAAAAAAGAGTGCAATATTTACCTTAACAAATTCGGAGATGTCGAGTGACAATGAAATCCTGAGAATCTTATCGACGGACATCCCCAAAGCTAAAAATAGTGCCAAGATAGATCCAGCGGAAGCGCCGGATATCTCCTGGACATCACGAAGTTCTTTATGTATGTGTTTAAGACGGCCGATCATGGCATAAATGCCCATCGCACCGGGTCCTAAAACCAGATACTTCATATCCTATTAGTAGAATTGAGGAAATTGACGTCGCAAAGACGCGAAAATAATAGCGAACACGAGCGCGTGCACGAGAACAGATTGAGGGCTCGTTTGTCCGGAACGGAAAACACCACCCGAGCCCGGCGGAAGGGTCAAGAGAAGACCAGGGCTCAACGCGAGGAAGAGAGTCGTCGTGACGAGCAAATCAGCCTTCGTGACGACCAGACCCATCACACGCGCAATCAAGGAGTACACCAAGAAGAACACGAGCGCGTGGAAGAAGATAGCCATTTGGTTCGTCTTACCATTGGTAAAATTGATAGACTTTCCATCCGTCGTGAGCAAAAGGCCTGGGCTGAGCGCGAGGAAGAGCGCGGCTGGAATAGCAACTTTGCGAGTCGCAATATCGGGGAGCATTTAGTATATATGTATATTATTTTGTGACGTATGTGTACCAATGAAATCGAGAAAGTGATCGAGTGTAGCACCAACCATGAAAATATGTTTGACATTCATATCGTCCATACATTCCTGAATTTTTCTCCAAATGTAAGAAATGTTAGATATGACCGGACAGTACACATACATAGGTGATTCGCTATGTTCCTTGTAACAGAATTCAACAAAGTCATTAAAATTACCAGTATTAAATACGGTACGTTCCAGCCATGCATCATGTATCAGTGTATTCATGATGTCCCACAATTCCCATAGTTCGTCTGAGTACTTAGATTCCCAGTCATGAATAGTCATGTGTTCTTCATCATCTTCTATCACCTCGCCGTGTTCATTCAGTTCCACGTCGAGGTCATAGTTGCCATCTTCAATATATTGACTCCAAACCATCGTTCTTACTTATCTTCCTTAGGAGGCTTCTCTTTTATACCGGTTAACGAAAGCGTCACAGATTCCTTCGTTTTTAAATTGTCTTGAATCGCGTTAATCGCACCCTCGACCTTGACCTCGTCACCACCAAAGAATTTCAATAGTCCTTCCCTGATAGAATCCTTATTAACACCCGACTTACGGACACTTTTTCGCAAACTGATCTTCCCTTTCCTGAGGTTAATGGTATCAATACCCTGATCAACCATGTGTTTCTTTACCGACTCCTTGAGTCGCTTTTCTTCTTGGTTGAGGACTTTGATATCAGCTTTCGCTTCGGAGAGTTGTTTACTAAGTTCGACGAGCTTTGAAACACTCGTCGAAAGTTCATTAGACACAGAAGACATAATTACCTAATAATGAGCTAAAATCTTTAAGCGCACAAACTACGCTGCATCAAATCAGGGGCAATCGTAGAGTTGTTCCACACGAAAGCATCCTTCGGGTTCGGTGGGTCCGCGCGAATTTGCTGGTTGGCGTTACGAAGAGCACCACCAGTCGTTTCCGGGAAGCCAATTTGCTGACGCGGGTCCAAGAAGTTTTGTCCCTTGAGGATATCTTCAGGTGCGAATTCGCCAAAGTCTTCCTGAGACGCGACCTCACGGGGTAACAAGGACGACGCGAGGCCAGTTCCAGCCTTCATTTGGCAACTACTCGGCGCAACATCGGCGCTGTCGTACAAACTCGGAGCATACATAGTTTCTTGGATGCTGTACTTTGACTTGGTGGACTTCATCGTAAACAACAAATAAACGAGGACGGCCACAGCCGCGAGCATGACCAGCTGATTCGGGCGAATCTTCACCATCTTTTATTATACAGTATACAAATTTTTTTATTCGTCATCCTCATCTTGGAAAGCAAATTCTTCTGGATAAGTCTCCTCGGGCTGGGGTGGAGGTTGGGCCACCTTGACCTGAACAACATTCCACACTGGGCCGAAAGCCTTCTTCGCGAACCACAATCCGGCAAACTCGAGAATCACCGAACACTCACTTTCGGTCGTGAGTGCGCTGAAGTCGGTGAGTTCCTGATCCGCGCTGAACACCTTCGTCGGAGCAATCTTGTCGGTGCTGATGAGATTGTCAGTGACACTCGCGGTATACGCGGACTTGATCGTCTCTTCGGAGAGAGACTTACCAAACCAAGATGTCGCATTCTCAACTGCGGCCTGGATGTTTTGTGCATCGAGCGCTTGTACACGTTCGAGGTTTCGTTCAGACACGACATTAAATGTCACTTCGGTTTCCGTGAGACCGGTCACCTTTACCTTATTCAACTGAACAAAGCACTTCTTCTTGTCATCCTTGGTCGCCTTCACAAAATAGAAACCTTCGTCGTCCTTGGTCGGAGTATCGTATAACATTATATCGTACATTGTACTTATTTCTTTAAACCAACGAAAGGGATTTGTGCCGCCTTTAAAAGTACTTGCTTTGGAACCCAATTATCCCGTGACGGCCTGTAACCATAGAGAGTCTTTAAAAGATTGAACTTTTCTGGAACTTTTCCACCGGTCGACGGTCTGAAATTGTATTCATCTCTGACATAGTTTTTATTTTTTGACGTTCGCCATATTTGATCATTAAGATTGAAACGTTGATTTCCCTTCGTCTTGTAAAACCCGGGAATACTCGCATCTTTCGTAGACGCCTTGAGTCCAATAACAAACTGTTTGGACACGCGTTCTTCATCCGGCGGTGTCGTATACATGAGATACTTACGAGGATTCACGGCGGACGCGGCTTTCATACTCACACGACCGTCCGTCTTTCGGCGCTGCGCTGGTGTCATGGAAAGTTTATGAACCTTTTGGTAGATCGATTCAATCGTATCACCTGAGTTAATGGACACTCGACTCGAAATGATTTTTGACAATTTTACCATGCGTTGACGATCCTTTTCTCGCTTTTCTGGGCGAAGACCAAGCTTTTGCATGAGATACACGTCATCAAGCAAAAATCGTCGTCCTGCGACGTAGATTCGATCGTCACGGACCATGTTACCCGTGACTCTGTTTCTGTACGTGACACCCTTCTTTTTCGTTTCGACAACCTCAAAACCAAATTCACCTGGACGCATGAAAGGAATATCGAGAATGCCTCCGACAGTCTTCTCAACGATTTGTCCCTTTTCAGCCGAAAAGTAGCGCGTCTTAAGATCGAGTGCAAACAATTCAACATCGATGAATACATTCATCTTTGAAGGTTCAGCACCGTTACCACCCTTTTTCTTCTTAATGAGAATGTATCTACGAGTGACGAACGGTCCTTTTTCGGCGAAACCAAGTCCCAAAAACTTTTCGAGTTTCGTCTTCTTTGAAAACCTCGATCGAATTTCCTTATCGTACTTTACTGCGATTTCACCGAGTTTATTCCACAAAAGAAGCTTAACTGCCTGAAGCTTTCCAAAATACTTTGAATCGTATTTAAATCTCGGAACAAACTTTGTATCTATGTCACTCGTGATAATTCTATCCTTGCGGTCAATGTAAAAATTGAACGCTTCACCACCAGAGATGACGAGGTCACCACTCGCTTTCAAAAAATCTGAAATTTCACCCACCATTCTATAGACAATGTCACGGATAGAATCAGTCACGTATGCGTACACTACCTTTTCAAGTGATTCCTTCTTGTGAAGTCTGTGAAGACGTCTTCTAAAATTCGCCACGTCGTCGTTCTCATAATACTTCTTCAGTGTGGCATCATTGAAGAATAGATTCTTCAACATGAACCGATTGATGACGGCCTCTGAGTAAACTTTATCGTCCATTATAATATTGTGATATATAAAAATGGAGTGTGAGAATCTCAAGTGTGATGTGATTGATGAGTGTAAATGTTACGCCATGAAAGGTGAATCATATCCATATGAAAAACAAATATGTGGTGTGCGTCGAGGAAAGCGTGTATTTCCGTGTAATGCTGGGTGCTGTTCCGGCGGGTGTCCTGGACAATGTAAGGGTGTTCGTCCAAGACCCCCGTACAGAGTCACAGACGAATTCTTCACACCATTCCAAGTTGATATTCCAGCATACCTCAAAATTATCCTCGTGGTTCTTTTAGGTCTGGTAATAACAAGCACACTATCGTTATGAAAATGAGACTTAAAGATGAGGCGTCTAACAAGGATATAAGATGTCTCTTGAAACCATTCAAACTGAACTCACTGCTCTCCGCGCCGAAGTCAAGTCTTTGACGAAGCTTGTCCGAAAGGTGAAGGCGAAGCAAGACGATCCGGACGGAACCAAGGCGGCCGAACGCGCGAAGAACAACGGCTTCAACCGCAAGCAAAACATCAGCGATAAGCTCCGCGCCTTCATCTCCCTCCCGGCGGGAGAATTGATCTCCAGAAGCGAAGTCACCAAGGCCATCACGAAGTACATCACCGACAATGGCTTGAAGCATCCGGAAAATGGTCGTGTGTTGATCATGGATGAAAAGCTTCGCGATCTCTTGCAACCGGGTGATGTCCAAGTCACTTTCCTCAACTTGCAAAAGTTCTTGAGCCCGCACTATGTTAAGGCTTAAACAAATAACTCATTAATGAGATAACATGAACATCAATAAGTCCATGATCGAAGAACTTATTGGTACAAAGCCAACCAAGATGGATTTGTATCAAAAAGCCTTCACGCATAAATCAGCCCTAAAGGAACACGAAGAACTCACGGGTTCCTTTGAGACTCTAGAATTCATAGGCGATTCCGTCTTAGGATTTGTGATAACGAAATACTTATATGACAGATACGAAGAGAAGCAAGAAGGCTTTCTCACGAAAGCGCGAACACAACTCGTACGCGGGGAGACACTCGCCGCTATTGCGAATAAACTTGGACTCCATGACCATGTTCTCATGGATGAGAAGGGTATGCGAAATGGTTGGAATAATAACCCAAAAATCCTCGAAGACGTGTTCGAAGCGTTAATTGGTGCTATTTATATGGATCTGGGATTACTCCACGCGAAGCAGTTTGTCTTGTCTATTTACGAAAATCCACAACTTGTCGATATGAAATCGATCATGGTGGATAACAACTACAAGGATCATCTCATGAGATACACACAATCGAATAATTTACCTCTGCCAGACTATCGCGTGACATCTCAGATTGATGGTGTGTTCACGGTTGATGTGTTTGTGGACAACGTATTTTTGGGACGCGGTTTTGCAAAGAGCAAAAAGCGCGCCGAACAAAATGCCGCAAAAGCATTTTTCTACCCTCCCCAGCTTAAAAGATAGACTCGTTGAAAGATTAATATGCACCCAAACGTCGAAGCACTTATCGCGAGGGAATACGCAGCGCAAAAGAGTCAGGAATGGCTCGCGCTTCGAGGCAACATGCTCACGGCGTCCGACGCCGCGACCGCTATCGGAAAGAACAAGTACGAAACACCCGAAGGTCTTCTCCTAAAAAAGTGTGGCGTGGGTGAAAAGTTTATGGGAAATGAAGCCACGCGTCACGGTGAGAAATATGAAGATGAAGCCCGTATTCTCTACGAAGAAAGATATGGTGAAGTTGTCCATGAAATAGGGTTGTGTCCACACCCCGTACACACATGGCTCGGTGGAAGTCCAGACGGCGTCTCTGAATCTGGAAAACTTATCGAAATTAAGTGTCCCATGTCTCGTCAAATTGAAGCGTGTGTTCCCGAACATTACATGCCACAGCTTCAACTCTGTATGGAGATTTTAGACTTAGAAGAAGCCGATTTCATCCAATATAAACCAGCCGAGTTCAACTGGCCGAGACCGGAAGAGTTTGTCGTCGTAAACGTGAAGCGAGACCGTGAATGGTTCAACACATACCTTCCAGTCATGCGAGAGTTTTGGGACAAGGTTCTCTATTTTAGACAGCACTTGGATGAACTTCCAAAACCAGAAGAAAAGCCAAAACGGACACGAAAGAAGAAGGAAATTCCATGCGAAATTCAAATAGATCCAAATGATACATACCTAAGTGACTGAGCGAAGTCTTAAAAGTCACAATCATGTCGATCGAAGACCAATACATTAAAGCCAAGAACCGCCTCAATGGCCGTTTATTTGCACCTTACCAGAGCGAAGGTGTTCTGTGGATGCTTTCCATGGAAAATCAAGTACACGGGCCGAAGGGTGGATTCTTATGCGACGAAATGGGTCTGGGTAAAACCGTGCAAGTCGTCTCAACTCTTTTAGGAAATGAAAAGAGACGTACGCTCATCGTTGTACCCAAATCTATCGTAACGCAATGGGTTTACGAAATACAAAAGTTTGCACCCGACCTTTCGGTGGGTGTATACGATGGTTCGAATATGCTTCCGTATGATGTGGTCATATGTTCATATTCACTCATCGTGAACGATTGCTCACTTCATCGTATTTCATGGGATCGCGTCGTGCTCGATGAAGCACATGAGATACGTAACCGTTCATCAAAGACATTCAAAAGTGTGCGTGCACTTCGTACCGATATTCGGTGGATCGTCACGGGGACACCCGTCTTTAATTCGATGAATGATTTCGTATCTTTGTGTGAATTTTTGGGCATCGAAAAGACACTCGTTCAGGGCATGACGAGTAAGATTAAAGACATATACATTCTTCGACGAACAAAAGAAGATCTTGCAAACATCGATAAAAAGCTCGAACTCCCACCGTGTTCATTTGAAAATGTTGAACTTGAGATGTTTTCAGACGAACGAAAGTTATATGAGTTTGTATTCAAGGATGCTCAGGACACTATCAAGGATATTTTCAATTCATCACTGAATATTAACGCAAAAAATATGGCTATTCTTGAATGTTTATTACGAGCGCGTCAATGTATGATTTGGCCACAGATGTATCTCGATGGTATGGCGCGTAAAAATAATACAGAACCAGAACGATGGATTGGACGATCAAATAAGATGGAAACACTCTTTCGCATGATTCAGGGTCATCCACATGAAAAGACACTCGTGTTTTGTCAATTCATGGGTGAAATGAATTTCATTGAAGGCGTGCTCAAAGACTTGGGATACACCACCTTTAGGATTGATGGGTCGTTTTCAAACGCCGCGCGTCAACAACACGTTGAGAGTTTTCGAAAAGCTGAACCGGGTGCTATCTTCATTATTCAGATCAAGTCTGGTGGTCAGGGACTCAATCTCCAAGAAGCCACGCGCGTGTATATCACAGCACCGTCTTGGAATCCTGCGACCGAACTTCAAGCAATTGGACGCGCGCATCGGACAGGACAAACGAGACCTGTCTATGTGAAAAAACTCATATACAAAGAAACGGACGAATTCATCAGTGTCGAAGAAGAAATGATGGCACTCCAGGGACACAAGTCACTCGTGTGTTCACACGTTCTCAATGATGAACGACTTCAATCACAAATTCCAGTGAAGCGAACATGCGAAAAAATATCAATTCTCGACATCAAAAAAATTTTCAGAGCATAGACTATATATTACAATGTCTACTATCGGAAGCCGCGCTGAAGTGTTCCACGGTACTGCCGACAAGACCTCCGGAGGTCTCGCGAAGAAGGATCTCATGATGGGTAAGGATGGCCGCATCAAGAGTAAGGCTGCGCACGATGCCGCTGTTGCACGCATGAAGTCGGAAGGTAAGGCTGCCATGGTCAAGGTCTTTAAGCCGAAGAAGGGTAAGTTCCAGCTCCAGCCGAAGCAAGGTACGAAGGCCTATGAAAAGAAGATCAAGAAGATGATGAAGTAATTTCTCGATCTATAGTAAATGACGCTCGCAAAGTGGGATGAGTCTGTTCGTTTAGCAAAGATTCAATTGGGTATGAACCCAAACACCTTTGTTAAAATACAGGGGAAGTTACTCAAGGAAGCCCAAAAAATTTATCACCTACTTCTACTCGCCGATTAAATTCTTGATATAAGATATAACAATGTTCAACCGTATGAAAGCTGCTGCTGCACGCACGCGTAACGCCGCGAAGGCGACCTACGCCCGCGTCGCCCCGATCGTTGCCAACAAGGCTCGTCGTGCCGGTGCCGGTATGAAGGCTCTTGGCATGGCTGCCGCCAACAAGGCCCGCGCCGCGTACGATAAGATGCAACAGGGTAAGAACGCCCCGGCGGTCGCCCCGACGCCGTACCTCGACAACAACTCGCACCGCATTTACAAGACCAACAACGGTGCGGTTTTCTCCAACGGTGCGAATGGTAACAAGAACTACGCGCCGGTTGTCGGTGCCATCAAGAATGGTGCCAACGCGCCGGTCGTTCCCATCAACGCCGCGAACGTGAAGACGATTCCGAACAACATTCGCCCGACGAACAATGTTCGCCCGGTGAACAACGCGCCGAAGTTGAACAACAAGCCGGCGAACGCCTAAACAACGAATTGAAATCCCTTAAGTCTTTGTGGTTCAAACACCATGAGATTATATAATTTCCACGTGATACCAAACGTTCTATTCAAGAAATATACGCTATTGAGTTCAACAATAGCGAGTCCCGTATTCCTTGCATAGAGTCCATTTTCTGCGGAATCATTGAGTACATTCTTCTCGGGATCACACACAGATGCTTTGATGTCTCCATCGATCGTCGTGTCCACCTTCACACGAAACTTCGGTTCGCGGTCGGGTGATTCTTTGATGTTTGAATTAAACATGGGTGCAAGTTCATCTTTCGTCATAGTCTTACCAAAGATGGTTTCGCTTTGTTCAACGACGCTATCGATGATTTTATCTTCGATGGCACGTAAAGTATCGTGAAACTTTTTTACGTAATTGTCATGCTCATCGTGTCCTTTCATAGAAAAGTCGATATTGTATTTCGTCTGGCCAACTTCAGGTGTAAAACCAGACACCCCAAAGGGCATGTACATTCTCGGTGTCGTGATTCGTAAAGGTTTTCCATCTTTCGTTGACAATACAATTTTCCTATTATTGTAATTGGCAATTTCGAGAATATCTAATGCGTCAACAAATTTCGCCATTAATATATTACAATCATTCGTAAACTTTAAGCTGAACACGCGACACACTCCGGTTCGAGGCTGAACTGAATGGGACGCGCCTTGGCCTTGGATCTCAGATAGTACATACCTGTCTTGAGACCTTGTTTCCACGCATACATGTGCATCGAGGAGAGCTTTGAGAGTGTAGGGCTCTCCATGAAGAGGTTCATACTCTGTGACTGATCGATGAAGCGACCCCGATCCGCCGCCATATCAATGACATCCTTCATCTTGATTTCCCACACGGTTCTGTAGAGGTTCTTAATATCAT
>OBPP01000005.1_pt1 | contig 17510 bp, 28 predicted proteins | sample 1494351 | NCBI WGS metagenome assembly OBPP01 (sample SAMEA3282988, study PRJEB22092) | marine metagenome | biome: costal lagoon periodically connected to the Atlantic Ocean; feature: ENVO:00002042 | collected 2014-06-21T12:00:00+00 | depth 0 m | reverse complement strand
CAGCTAATGAAAAAGAAAGCTCAAAATCATTTGGCGCTGTTAAAAATCTAGAACCAGCTGTCATAGATCCTTGTACGTTTCTTCTAAAATAATCAAACTGAACAAGTTCAAATATTCTTTCTTCTGTATTTTTAATTATGTCATCAAGAGTATTAACAAAAGTAGTTTCGCTATTTTGTACATAATCTTGTATTAAAGTTTTTAATTCAGCTAACGTCATGATGTTGTAATTGTAACCTCTCCAACAGCACCTGTCATTTCAGGAACTAAAAAATTTGTTCCTATGATATCTGAGCTCATGTAATGTTGTTCGTAAATATTTGTATAGATGACCACCACATATCCTTCGCCTACTTCTTTATCTGTATTAGGCCTAGGCTCATATAAAGCCTCTGGATCCATTACATGAGGAAGTGGCTCTAGCTGGGGATGTTTAGGTTCCCAGCACTCTGGACAAGTCTTTAGACCATTCCATTCTTTTTTTAATTGATTAAGCGGATACTCAAAAGCACATCTATCGCATTGTGCTATCGCATACTTGCCTGTAGCGTATGCCATATTAGTACCCTTGTCTGTATGGAGCTATTCTAAATGAAGCTCGATCTTCGTCCTGTGATAGAGCTCTTTCAAACTCTTCTTCGTACATTTGTTTTAACATGCCAACTCTGTCAGGAGCTTTCTTGATTGCAATGTAATATGCAAGTCCAGCTGCAAAACAGGGATAAAATCTAAAAGGCATATCCATGGTATTAGTCCCGGCATCAGCGTCATCCATTCTTACTAGCTTGTTAAAAACTAAAACATCAGTTGAATTTTCTGGAGCTGGCCATATTTTTAAAACAGGAGTTGTTAGCTTGTCTAGAAAAAATTGAGAAGGTCTAGACTTGGTAGACTTGGTTGGTATATTTAAATACTCACTTCTGCTAACCCTAGACATCTGAAGATCTAAATCAGTTCCATCAGTGTTTCTTCTGATTGAACAATCTAATATATCAATAACATTAGAATTTAATGTGTAATCGTTTTGACCTTCAGTAACTGTTTGTGTTGCTTGTTCTATTGTCCACTGATTAAGACCACGGTTAGCCCATTCAGCAAGCATAAGGTTAATAGACCGTCTTGCAGTTTTTAAATCATAGCCAGTTCTAAGTTCTAGGCCGCATCTTTCAAATGCTTCCTCTACGAACTCAGCTACGTTTGGTTCAAAGTCTGTTGTTCCTGATAATGCCATTATGAATATTTAGTTTTTTTTCTTCTGTTGCTCATTACTTTACCACAACCTCTAGCAATTCTCCTCACCTCTCCACCGTTTTTCATAGTTTTAACATTGGTTGGTTTTGGTCCAGTATTATTAGCAGCTCTCTTTCTTTGAACTGCGCTTTTCTTTTCTGATGCAGACATTTCAGCTGCTTTCTTTTTTGGTACACATTTTGGATAGCCGCCTTTACCAGCTTTCTTTCTACCACACTTAGGATGCTTTCCTTTTACTTTACGAGATATGTCTACCCATTTTTCGTCAAGCCATGTTTGTAATTGTCCCATTATCTAAGTCTTTCTTTTAATACAATGCCTTGTCCTTTTATATTAACAAGCCCACCTTCTTTCATTTTTTTTGCTTTAGATTTTTTTGCATAGTTTGGATCTTTGCAATATTTAGATGCTGCTAAATTAGCATATGCACTAGGATACACATCAAAAGTTCTTTTAGCCCAAGCTTTTCCTTTTGCACATATCTTTCCTTTGCTTTTTGCTTTAGCCATTTAACATTTCCATCTTCGTCTTGCTTGACGTATTCTTGAGTTAGGATTGTTCCTAGTTTTAGCTGAACTTCTTTTAAGTTGTCCAAGTGATCTAGCGCAATAAGACTTACGTCTGTTAGCATCTTTGCTTCCTTTTTTAACTTTGCCTGTTACTGCTGTTTTTAAATTAGATCCTGGATTTTTTTTACGATATTCTCTAACACCTTTTGCTGTCATACCAGCGCCAGATTTGGTAGGTCTATAGTTAGCGCCTTTGCCTTTGGTTGTTCTGCGTATAGGTTTTGCTTTTTTTCGCTCTGCCATAATTAAGCGTTGTCTATTAATATACCTTCAAATGTTGCAGCTACTGCTTGAGTTGAAGCAGAAGATGCTACAGCTCTTGCCTCAATATCTGTTTTTTCAGGAATTTGCAAAGGTAATTCCCAGTCAAAATCAACATAACCATTTGCTAAAGTTACTTTAGCTTGAGTTCTAAAAACTCCGCCGAAGAATCTAGCTAATAATCTACCTGTTAAATATTTGTTGGCGTTTTCTGTTCCGCTTGAAATAGAACCCCTTACCACGTAAAGAGTTTTACCAGCTGGAACTGTATAAACAGCCATAAGGGTTTGGTTTTCACCCAAATTTATTTGGGCGTAAGTTGTTCCACCGTTTGCGATAGTAATATTTCCTGTAGGGGCTTGATCGCCACTTACGTAAGCTCTAAATACTCTTCTAAATGTTTGAGTGGTTGTTGCTACTCCTGAAGAATTAAGAGTAACTTCCTGAGATACTTCTAAATAATTAGTATCAAGTCCAGAAACTAATACCTTTACATCCTCATCTGTAGCTCCTCCAGCAGATGTAACTGTCATAGCTAAAGCAGAAGCAGGATAAGAATAAAGTCCTCCAGCATCCCATACTGTTTCTTCAGTATTTGATATAGCTGAATTAGCCCCAAATTTGAATAAAGGAGCGTGATAAGAAATCTGGCCTCTTGAGACTTGTAACTCAAAAGGCTCAGTTGTTCCTACTCTTGATATTGATGACTTCTCAGCCATGACTAAGAATGAAAAACAGTTACTCTATCTATATTACTTAATACAACGTGAATACCATCTTCAAACAAAACACCGGAATCCGGGATGTTTAAAGTTTCAGTATCATTAGCGTTGCAAGGAGCAATTAAAAGAGTAGAACCAGTTACAGATCCATCTCTAAAAGTTACAGTACCGTCAGAAGTTCCTCCTGCAATAATGTAACCTCTTAATCTTGATCTACCTGCTTGTAAGACAACTCCGCCTGTAGCGGCGGAGTCAGTCGTAGCTGTTTTTACATCTGAGCCTACAATTCTACTTGCCATAGTTAGCTCCTAAAATTAAGCGTCAGCAAATGGTGTTACTAAAGTTCCTGAACCAAGAATAATTCCTTCTACAGCGTATTTAGCACTTGCAATAGCATGCACTTTGACAATACTACCTGCTAATCCACCTTTGGTTGTTCCATTTAAAGTAATAACATCATTGGTAGCACCTGAAATAAAGGTTTTACCTGTTGCGTCATCTACGCCTGTATACAATCCACCAACAAACTTATCTGTTCCATCAGTTTTAATATCAAGATCGGTAGCAGCTGTTACGATTACAAATGTAAAAGATGCTCCTAAATTATTTAATTGATTTGGATCTGTAGGATCGCTAGGTGTTGTTGTAACAATTGAAGGTAAAGTAAATTTACCGTCTGCATCATTACACAACAAGATTTTTCCTGCGTGATCGTCTACTGTTAAGGTTGTATCTGCTGTTAAACTAACAACTGCATTTGAACCTGCTGAAATAAATCCTGCCAAAGATTTGACTGGACCTGAAAAAGTTGATTTAGCCATTATTGTCTCCTAACTAAATATGTTGCCCCATCTTGGAGTAAGTCTGCCGAGTCAGTTGGTGCAACGAGTTATCTCGGTTTAGATAACTATACTACTTTAGAGGTCTTGAGGGAAGTTTTCTTTAGATTTTAAAATAGATTCTCTAGAGCTAAACAAAGCTTGATATGATTCTTTTATTGCTGGATCTTGACCAAACTCATCTAACATATCTTTTCCAACCATCTCTATAAGAGATTGAATGGTGATTAATCTACCTTGAATATCTTTTATTTTTTGTTTTGAATCTGCGGACATAACATTTATTTTATCTTTTTTTTGGCGGATATCATATCCTTTCAACCAATTTGTAACGTTAATTAATTTTTTTTGAAACTCTGGGAATGTTTCCCAATCTCTTATTTGCTCAACGTTTCTACCACAGCCTTGACATATATCATCAAAGGGAGCCATGGAAGTTGAGCATACTCCGTTGCATGGAGAGTTAGCCAAGCTTATAGATTCATGTAATCCTGTATTCATAAAACCTCACGGGCTTTTCTTGAATTATACACTCATTAACTAAAAATAAACAAACTTTTTTATTAAACAAAAAAAAGGGAGCCGAAGCTCCCTTTACCAATAAAATTGGGTTTATGCACCTTGTGATGCAAAGACAGCTCTTGGGTTTGACCAACCGAAAGAATATCTTTCTCTAGCTTTGAATCTGACGTTGCCAGTATCAAAGTCACCTTCCATAGAAGTTGAAAGAGGAGATCTTTCGAAATGTTTAAATCCATCAGGGCAGTCTGTTAACAGATACCAAGCATCGTTGTCTGTTAAGAAATGGTTAACAGCGTAACCATCTGGGACCATTCCCATGTTCTTAATAGCATTGATGTCATTGTCAGATGTACCAACTCTACCAGGAGTGTTGATTAATCTATCGGCCACGAACTGAAGTTGTGGTGGAACGATTAATTTTCTTCCTTGTAAAGCAAGAATCATGTTTCTGTCATCAACAAAAGTTGAGATAGAAATGATTGCATCTTCTAATGAAGTTTCATTCAAGTCAGTGTAAGTGCTTGGTCTGTTTGCAAATGTTCCACCGCCAACTAATGGGTGAGAAGAGTTTACAAGTGAAACTCCATCGCCGCCTGTATAGCTAGATGAGAAAGCATTATTCAACACAGAAGCAGCTTTAACTTGCTTAGTATGTGCCATAGATCTTGCTAGAGCCTTAGTGTATCTAGCGCCTAATCTGTCGTAGAGGTTATCTTCGATAGCTTCTTCAGTTAGTGCAAATGCTAACGCAACAGTCTCGTGAGAGTATCTTGCAGTATAGCCTTCTGAAGCGTTGTCGAATGCGACTCCGTTTCCTTCAGCTTTTACTTGTGCGTTACCGAAACCTACGATTAAGGTTTCTTCTTCAAATGCTCTGTCTGATGACTCAGTGTCGTAGATTTCAGCATGCTCGTTTTCATAACGATTATACTCCATCCCAAACAAGGCGTTTAGACCGGGTTCTAGCTCTTTAGCTAATTGTGAACGATTAATAGCCATTGATTATACTCCAGTTGTTTGAGCATAGAAGTGCTCGTTAATTTTGACTATCATGTTAACGTTTGCTGATTGAGAACCAGTACCTAAAGTATTATTCTCAGGATCTCCTGAAAACCCAACAATTCTTAGTTGAGCTGAAGTAGCAGCAGTTGTTCCAGATATTTCAACACCGGATTGTCCATCCGCTGTTGAGCCAGAAGTGTAAACGATGTCGGCATTGTTACCAACAACTGTTTGCACAACTGAACCTGTAGCAGCACTTTGTACTTCAAATAATGCATTAGGATCGTCAACAACGAAAGCCACCGCGTCTGATGAGACAGTACCGTTAGGCCAGTAAGAAGAATAAATCACCTCACCGCTTGAGTTGGTATATCTGCATCCCCTAAAGACTCCCAATAATTGATCACCAGCAGCAGCTACTAAAATAGTACCTGTGTTAGCCATCTTAACTGGATCGCCTGAAAATATGTTTCCGCTTGCGCCAGAAGCAATTGAGTATTCTGTAGTTCCTTCAGAGTTTACATTACTACCCAATTTGCCTACAGGCTTTAAGCCGAAAGCAGCATCTTGGTTTGCCATAGTTATTTCCTAAATTAAAATTGTTAAAGAGCAAACAAAATTATCTTTTGCTTCCTCCGCCAAATGTTACCCTTGATTTCAACTCTCTTGAGATTGGCATCGCAGGATTTTCTTCACGCATCAGGTCGTTTTCTACTGCACTCATTTGGTTTTCGGTTTGGCTAGCGAAATATTCATTACGCTGATCTGCGATTTCTTTCGGTATCTTGCACAGTATTAACCCACCTACACCAATAATTCCAGCATGTCGACCATCATCGACTATAGGCAAATCATGGAATCCGGGAAGTTCCTCTGGTCTAACTGGTTCGAATCCTTCACGAAATCTTTTTGAGACATTCGTTTTGTCATCTTGTCCAGCTATAGATTCTCTTACCCATCGATAAACAATCCCTTGAGATTTTGCAATTTCAACAGCCTCTTCTGGAAGCTCAAGAGCTGAAGGCATCTTCCAGGCTTTTGGCCTTTGAGATTTGCTTCTAGCTTCTGAGTCTCTAGGAGCTCTGTCATCGTTACTATTTGCTCTCGTTACTTTTATCTCTTTCTTGCTCATGATTTTTGTAGCCTCGCTTTTTGTATTGCGTAATCTTTAAATGACACTCCAAGTTTTTTGGCTAATGCCTGCTCACTTGGCGTCAATTGAATACGATTCTGTTTGCGTCCTGTCGATGTGTTGCGTGTGGCTGAAGCGACTGTTTGGACGTTTTTCTTCGCTTCCACGTTAAACTTGTGAGGCAACTCTTGTCGCACTCTTTTATCAATCTCACTATAATACTCATCTGAGTCAGTGTCAAAGCCTTCATTCTCTAATTGCTTGTGAACTGCAAAAGCAACTGATGTTGCAACTTGATCTTGTCCAAACCAAGTATTCTTTTTTGCCCATTCACGAGCTTTAGGTGATGGCTCATTATACTCTTCAGTTGTTTGAGCATATTGTTGCGGAGCTTGATATTGTTGTTGATTTAATAGCTGTTGCTGATAAGCAGCTTCTTGTTCTTCATACTGCTTTTGCGCTTGAGAATATTGTTGAAGCCTAGCCTTATCAGTGGTAGCTAAAGTTAAAGCTTCAGTAGCAGCGGCTATTGCATCTGCATCTCCAGCTTCTGTTGCTTGTCTTAAAGCTTGCTTTGCTAAAGTCATTTGAGATTCAACCCTGTTGGTGAACTCATCACTGTAACTATGAGAGAAAGACTTTTGTTGTTGTCTTAATTTTTCATTTTGTTCTTTAAGATCTTTGGCATATTGAATAGCCATCAGCTCTCTTCTTTGAAACTCTTTAGCTTGAGCAACTGCTTTGTTAATTCTGTTTTGAGCTAGAGATGCTCTTTTCTCTACCTCAGATAAATCTTTTGCTTGTTCTTCCACTTTGGGAGAAACTTCAAAGTCTTCTTTAACTTCGTCTTCAGTTGCAGGAGCAACTTCTTCAAAGCTATCATCTAAAGAAATTTCAACAGGTTGATCGCTAACATCTTCTTCAACGCGTCTTTTCTCAGGCACTGCTGCCTTTTCAATCTTCTCGTCTGTAATTTCTATGTCTAAATTTTCCGCTTCACTTGCCATGCTTTACCTCTCTTATAAAGATTTAATATCATCAGGATCTAGAATTGTTCCAATGATGTCATCGTCATTAATGATTCTAACTTCGTGGTCATCTTCTAATTTAAAACGAGAACCAGCGTATCTGCCGATTAACACCCAGTCCTTTTCTTTGCACCAAGGTTTGTTCCCATATTTTTCTGTTTCTTTATAAGCTAAAGGTCCAACCTTTAGAACGTAAGCAACCACTGTAGATAAAGATTCTCTATCTACGGTTTCTTTAACAAGTTGAATACCGCCTTCAGTAACGCCCTTACCTCTATAAGGTAGCACAAGAATACGCCATCCGCTTGGATTTGGCATTCTGTCTAACAATGATTTTTTTAGTAGGTTGGGATCTAGAACTCTTGATTCTTGTCTTACAAAAGCTTTGTCAAGTTCTGATGAGGCTTCTTCTTTTTTTTCTATTTTTTCTGCGACTTTGTCATTCATCGATATCATCCATATGCAGCGTTTCTTTTAAATCGTCTATGAGTGAGCGAACCGCTGATAACGCACCCATATGATATTTGTAATCTTCCATGGATTGTACATTCCCTGCTGAAAGACTGTCAACTAAATCTTGTTCTCTTTTACGCAGAGTCTTAAAAAAATACTCCGCAAGTTTTACGCTATCCATGGCTCTCTCCTGCCTATGTAATGTTTATCTTAAATCAAAGTTTCCAAATTTTGGAATCATTGGTCTCCCACTAGTGGTTTGTGAATTAAACTTAGGTAAGTTTGAAAGATCTATGTTAGGTATTTTAGGTATATTAGGAACCATTGGTGGTGGTGTATAAATAGGTTCTGGTGTAGGTTCTGGAGTTGGAACATAATTAGGGTTTGGCCCAACTGGTTTTGGCATAGGAATTAAGAATTGTGTACCTCTCATTCCTACCGGGGGTGAATACAAATAAGAAGCTGTATCTGATAAATCTATTCCTGCATCTGTTACTCGTTTAGCAAATTTATCACTCATGCCCTCAGGTCTATAAGGCACTGGCTCTTCAGGAGGAAGTCTGTAATTAGGATCACTTGGATCAACCCTTGGTCCTGCTGTACCTAGTGGGTACTCGCCATAACCTGGGCCACCCATAGTACCAACCATACCCATAGAATTTTCTACTGGAAGCGATCCTTGACCAAACAAGAAACTTTCAATTGGCTCTGGTTCACCCATCTCCATTCTGTCATTGTATTGACGCATGATGTCATCGTAGTCAAAGTTTAAAAAGTCAGGAAGGCCGCTAAAATCTAAGTTTCTTAAATAATCTTGTATTCCCGGAAAAGGAGTTTGGCCTGGTACATAAGGATCAGGTTCAGGCATAGGCTCAGGTTGAGCCAGTTGACCTTCAAGCTCTGCAATACGATCCATCATTTCTTGGAATCTAGTATCTTGAGCTGCCTGCTCTTCAGCACGCTGTGCCATCTCAGCTTCTCTTATTGGAGCTTGAGTTGCTTCGTACTGTTGTTGAAACTGTTGACCCATAGGAGATTGCATTTGACGCATAAACTGTTGCCCAATTGGATCAGGCATTCTATCAGTTGGCATAAAAGCTTCTGTGGGTTGAGGTGGGGCATTGTAGCCTTGAGGAGTAAAATATGCTGGACCACCTACAACTGCTGTAGGTCTGCCTATAGGCATAGGCTCTGGTGGTAATGCCATTTGACCAGGTGCTTGACCTAAACCTTGAGAGTAGCCAGGTACTCTAGAAGGTTGACCAACCATCTGATTCTGTACACCAGTAGGTGCAACTAAAGCATCACCGATTGCCATTTAGCAAACTCCGCTAAACTTAGTGCCTCTCAAAGCAGCTCCGCCACCACGAGATTTACCAGCGCCATATGGCTTTGGTTCACCAGGATTAGGAATGCTTTCTACTTGCTTGTAGTTAACAGTACCTTGGTCTTTAATGCTTACGCTTGTCTTAACGCCTTTTACTTTTTCCATTTTTCTTACCTTTATTTTTCTTTGCTTGTTGCAAAGCTATTGCAATGGCAGTCTTTTGTTTTTTGCCACTGCTCATTAATTCCTTTATGTTAGCAGAAATTGTCTTCCGACTGCTACCTTTTTTTAAGGGCATTACTTTTTCTTAACTACCTTGGTCTTAGTCTTAAAGACAGACTTAGACTTTTTGGATTTAGCTTTAACTTCTTTGGTCGCTTCAGCAAGGACTTTGTCCGCATCTTTGTCGATCTTTTTGGCGATCTTGTCGATGTCGATATTTGCATTCTCATTGATGATCGGTTGATTGCCATTTTGTTTTGCCTCTTCTTCTTTCATAGCAGCTTTATTAACTGCTGTCATTTTTTGTCTAACTGAACTCATTTGTTACCTCGCATGATATCCATTGCTTTAAATTGATTTTGTTGTTCGATTCTTTCACGAGCAATTGCATCTTTCATCATAGCAATTTCTTTTTGAATTTGTAACCTTTGCTCTGCAAGTTCATTGCCTTGCATTGCTTTCATTGCATCAAACTGTTGACGTTGTACAAACTCTTCACGCTTGCGTTGTACGTCATCAGCTTTAATGTCTAACTCTTTGCCTCTCAACTCAACCAATGGATCTGGCATTGGTGGAGGTGGCATAAACATTTGATTGATCTGTTGCATTAATTGAGCAACCACCGCTGCTACATCACGAGACACAGAGTCTTGTAGTTGTTGCTGATAACCCATAGAGATCTCTGGTGGCAACTGTTGTATTTGTTGCATCATCATTTGGAACTCAGGGTTTTGAGCATTTTGTTGATCTACAATCTCAGCAGCTCTAAATGAAACATGCTGATAAACATGTGCTTGAATGAGAGATAAAACTGCTGGGTTTGATTGAGCAGTCACAGTGCTATACAAAGACATGTGTGAATTAATGTGTGCATCATGATCTTGTCCAGCAAAAGCTTGTTGAGGCAGTCCTGTAATCAGCCCTGCGTTCTCACTTGCTGGATCCATAGGTTGTGGTTGTGGAGGAGGTGGCAATAACTGTTCTATGTTTTGCACTCCCATGGCCGCGTACATTCTTCTATAAGCTTCATAAATACCATTGGGTCCATGAATCTCTGGATTGCTTTGCACTGTTCTCAATAACTCTTGAGCCATCATGACTCTTTGAGACATAGAAAAAGTATTTGGATCTGAGATTGGTAAGACGTCTACACGCTCATCGAAGTCCATAGCCTTAATGGTCTGATTACCATTGGCTGTGTTGTACGGATAAGATGGTGGCAAATATTCAGCAAAAACCTTAGATAAGATTTCAAACTCAATCCTTTGAGATGCATGCAATCTTTTGTGAATTGCAGACATAACTCTTGTGCCACGCTCAAGTAGAGCAACCGTTGTACCGACTGGCGCATTTTGATTCGCATCACCGATTTGCATATCAGCAATAGATGCGAAACGCCGACCACTATCAACAAGGATTCCCAGGAGAGAGAGGAGAGTTTGAGAAGGTTCCTTGAACGGTAACGGTACAAAGGCGTCTCGCAAACTTCCACCCGGAGCGTCCATGTCTCTGAACTCACCTGGTTGTAAAGGTTGATCGTCATTGCGAATACGAATTCCACGAGCCTTAAAGCCAGCTGGTAAATTAGATAAAGTACCAGCGTCAATAAGCTGACGTAGAATAGAAGTCGAGGCTTTTGACAAGCCTCCGATCATGTGGGTTAAACCAAAGCCATAGAATCCTAGGCCTGGTAAAAATTTGTAATGCACAAAGTAATTGATGCGTTCTTTTAACGGATCATTCTCTTTGTAGTTTCTTCTAATGGACAATACTTTGCCATTAGCCATGGTGACGATGTATGGCAACTTGATGCCAGTCTCTTCACCTTCAGCATTCATATCCTCAAAGCCCGGTATGTCTAACTCGACATGGGACTCAAAGACTTGACAGGTGTCATCGTCTGAATAGCTAGGCTCAACGCCCTGTAACTTATCGATCTCTTCTTGGATCTCATCTGTTTCATTTGGATTAACGCTGCCATAGTTTAGATCTACATCACGATAAAAACCGATTTGTTGCAGTTTGCGTATTTCATTCATCGACATGTTAATCACATGAGTGATTCTTGTCGCACTGTGCAAGTCAGTTGCTCCGTAAGGAACAATCAAGTCTTCACTTGGAATGAACTTAGAAACTGCTCTGCCTAAGTTTTGATCGTAATATACTTTTCTAAAAGCTGAACCACTGAGTGGTAGATAGAACAACATTTGATCTGTCTCAGAGTCATACTCACGCATGACTTGCATCAACTGATAGTTCATAAACTCTTGAACGCGTGATGCTTGTTGTTCTGTTTCAGGTGTGGCCATACCAATCACCTGTGTCTTAACTGGACCTTGAGAAGGTAAAAGCTCATTGTACGCTTGAGCTTGGAACTGAGTGACTGACTCAGCAAGGAGTGGGTGCATGACACCAGAAGCTCCTTCAAAAGGCTGAGTTCTTTCTTCGTAGTTCATACCAAGATACTCTAGACCTTCACGATAAGTTTTCTCCCACTCGCTGCGTGACTCTTTGTCAGCATCGATGTTGGCCATCAAATCATTTTTGACTGAGTTTAAATCTCCATCATCAATGATTTCAGCAAGGTTAGCGTAGAAGTCTGTTTCTTCTACAAGAGGAGTTGGCATACCAAAAGCAATGCTACCATCATCTAGCTGTTCAAAGTCATCGAACTCAGGCTGATCTTCTTCAACATCAACCTCAATCTCCATGCCTTTGGATCTATCACGAACCTTAAGTTCCATCTGCTCTTCGATGGTAATTGCTTTATCTACATCTGCCATTTATCTCTGCCTGTCTTGTCTAGCTTGTCTTCCACCGCCAATAATACCACCTTTCTTCATCTTTATTGGATTATCTTTATCTAGATCTCTAATTTCCTTTTTTATTTTTTCAATCTCTTTGGAATCTTTTGCATAAGATTTTGGTGAAATATAACCAGAGTCAGCTTCAAGCCTTCTTTCTTTATTGTAAAGTTTGTCCTTAAGTTTTTTCTTTAGTAATTCTTTGGCAATCTTTTTAGCCATGGCTTATCTTTTAGATTTTAAAAATGCCTTACCGTGTCCTTTTATAGCTAATCCACCAGCTTTCATTTTTTTCAATCTGTTTGTTCTTACTGGAGAGTTTAAAGACATATCATCTCCAGGCATACCTAAACCAAAAGGACTTCCAACTTTTCCACCGCCAGCTTTCGATCCAGTTCTTTTGCCTTGGGTATAAGTTCCGCCTTTAAGCCTTGATTGACCTTTAATTGTTCTTTTGGGAGATTTGGGTGGGGCTTTTTGTTCAGTTGCTTTTGGCGCAGCTTTTTTACCAGAGCCTGGATTTAGAACTGCTGGAGATGCTATAGCTGCTAATCCAGCTGCTATCTTACTTCTCGGAGAAACTCTGCTCGCAATTTTTGAAGCAGCTTGCAAAGGAGCTGTTTTTGACTTATAAGCGTTTCTAAGACCTTGCTTGATAAGATTTCCTATTGCTTTTCTAGGCATAATCTACCTCTTGCCTTTCATATAAGCTTTACCAAAACCTCTTTTAGCAGCTCCACATGCTTTGGTTTTAACAGATCCACCAGCTTTATAGCCTTTAGCTTTCATCATGCCGCCAGCAGCTTTTTTCTCAGGCTTTCTAATAAAGTCAATCGCGCCTTTGTCACCACCGAACTTCTTATCTTTACCTAAAAGAACTTTCTTTACGCCTTGACCAAGTCTATTTAAAGGACCTCTAGCTTTACCGCCACGCTTGTTGTAAGCGGCAAGTTCGTTAGCATCGTAACCTTTTTTCTTAAGGTCATCTTTGGTAACAGCTGTATATGATTTGCCATCATGAGTAAACTTTGTGCCTTCGCCTTTTGCACGAGCTTCTTTGAAAGCTTCAGCAAATGTTTTCTTTTTAGGTGCTTCTGGTTTCTTTTTATTTAACTGTGTTGCTCCATAGATGGCCGCACCCGCTGTACCAACAGCTCTTTTTGTACCTACTGGTAAAGTTTTCTTTACAGCTAAAGCGCCAGGTCCTGCGGTCATGCCTGCTGCTTTTGCTCTTTTTGCTGCTGCTGCTTTATTAGCTGCTTCAATTTTACTTCTTTCTGATTTAATAGGAGCTTCGCTACGCTTGGTTATTTTTGGTGCATTGGTAGATCCCTTGGGTCTGCCTCTGCCACGTTTGATTGCTTCTTTAACTGTTTTTTTAATTAAGTTTCTTGCCATGATTATTACTCCTATTTATTTGTTAACCGTTTCTTGCATCATGCGTCTGCGATTAGCAGCGCCAGCAACACAACCACCATCTTTGTATTTCATAGCAGAGCCACCTTTTTTAAATGGTCTAGCTGCTTTACCAAGAAGTTGATCTGCTTTTGAACCAGGTGCTGCTATTGATGCAAATCTAGATGCTACTTGAAGCGGAGCAGTTTTGGCTGCATATGCTGCTCTTCCTATTCTTTTTAATGTTTGTTTTGCCATAATTGTTACCTTTAATAATAAATTCGTTGTCTAGGGATTGGCTCTTCATCATCTTCGTCTGAATCCAATCGCACAAAGTTGCCCTGACGAAATCTTAGTATAGCCTGTGTTGTCGAATCTACAAAGTCATCGTTCTCTCCATAAGGAAAGGCTGCACATTCTTCTATGACTTCCTCTGCAAAGATGGCATCAGGAGCCCACACCATCCCTGCTTCAAATACAGGAGAGGCGCTGTGCACTCTGGTGACTTTGTCCTTCCCCTTAGTGGGTCGGTAATTCACCACAGGTATACCCATCATTCTCAACTCGTGCGTCAAAGGCGTACCACTTGCTTGAGATTCTACCAAGACAATGTCTGGTTGCCAATAGGTATATTCATCGTAGGCTGTCGCTTTCAGATCCGGGAAGTCCCATCGACCTTTCTTAGCATCAAGCAAGATGATGGACTCAGGTGCTCCATCGCTGGGTTTAAATACGCCCCAAGTGGTAATGGCGCTGTAGTCAGCAGTCTCCTTGGCGCTAAAAGCGGTATCGTAAGACTGAAGTATGTAGGAGCAAGGTGGGGGATTGTCTTGCTCCCACATTTGCCACCACTCGCGTTTGAGTAGGGCGCCCTCTTCAGAGGTAGGGTTTTGCATGTACTGGGCGTTCCACTTAGCCACAGGCAAGGAAGCTTTGACAGCCTCAAGCTCTTCGATCTTCCAGTAGCCTGGCCACAAGGGTTCACCGCTATCTAAAATGGCAGGGAGTTCTAAGACTTCCCATTGGTCTGCATGGTCTTCGCCCATGCGTCTCAAAAGTTTCTCAGTCAAATCCAAAGTCGACCAACGCGTCATGACAATCACAATGATACCGCCGGGCTGTAAACGCTGGCGGGGTCCAGAGGTATACCATTCATAAGCTGACTCAAGGGCAGACGGTGACATGGCATCTTGCTCAGAGTGAGGGTCGTCAATGATGAGCAAGTCAGCACCTCGACCTGTGATGGCGCCACCGACTCCAGCAGCAAAGTATTCGCCGCCTTTGTTCGTCTCCCATCGACCCGCTGACTTAGAATCAGCAGACAGCTGTACGTTCTCAAAGATCTGCTTGTACTCATTGGTGTCCATCAAGTTACGCACCTTGCGCCCGAACCTTGCTGAGAGTTCAGCGGTGTGAGTCGTTTGCATGATTTTCATATCAGGACGTAGTCCCATGATCCAACTTGGGAAGAACACAGAAGCAAACTCAGACTTGGTATGACGTGGGGGCATGTTAACGATCAGGCGTTTGCACTTGCCTTGAGCTACCGCTTCGAGCTTTTTTGCAAAGAGCTTGTGGTGCTCGCCTTCGATGAAGCCATCCCAGACTTGCTTGACGTAGTGGATGAAGTCTTTCTGAGCTTTGCCGCTGGTTTTAAGTTTCTTGATGCGATCTTGGATGGCCACTATTTCTTTTAGGGCATCATCTGGAACATGGTCTAGTTTCGTGTTTAGTGCAGACATCTCAAAATGTTTTTTTCTGTGTGCAATATAGTACCCCAATAGGGGTCCCAAAAAAAGAGGGGGGGGTGAAATGGATTTTGGGTGTAATTGTTTGTGCTGATAGTTATTTATACACCGAAAAAAAAACGCCACGCCCCTATATGTGGGGGTGGGGGTCGACCAAATCACGCGATCAAAAAACAGGACGCGATCCAATAGAGACCCATAAAAGTATGACGCTTTAAAATGTCATACTCATATTGGCGATTTTCTGCTAGATCAAATGATCTGATAATGTCAAATTTAATTGTCTTAATCTGTGTAATAAATTTGTATATTGATTGTTTATTAATTAAACTGATCGTAGATCAGTTGGTATCTAAATAACCAAACGATAGGCAACTGACTTTTTTGGAGATAAGACTAATGTTAAAACAATTAGATCAAATCAAAAAACTTCAAGATCAACTTGAAGTATTGGGGGAAGTTCCTGAAGTTAGGGAATTTCTAGAAATAAACAAAATGATCTCTTCTTTAAGATCAAGTGTTAGGAATGAAATTCTTAATCACATGATTTTAAAAGACAATGGATTAGGCGTTAGACAAACCTTACCATCATTCATTGAAGATCACATTATTGATGCTCACTTATCGAAAGATAAGAAAACATTTAGTGGCGTTCTTAAAGGTGATAAAACTTTAGCTACTTTTAGACTAAGTCATAGATCACCATTTGAGATGAAAGCATCTTCAATGTTAAAGATAGAGGGGTGGTCATAATGCCAAATCATACATCTAACTTTGTTCAAATAGAAACTAATACAGGTTGCTCGAAAGAGCAACTTGCATTACATAGCCTTAGAACCATGCTTTCCATTCATAAAGGTGAGTTTGACTTTGAAGGAATAATACCAATGCCTAAAGACTTAGCTAAGTCTTTTGATGTTCATGACCCTTTTGATCATGGCGATGAATGGGAAAATGACATGGGGCATCTAGTCCCATCTGATGAACTCACTCGCAAAAGATGGATTAAAGAGTATGGCTTTGACAATTGGTATGATTGGCGATTAGCCAATTGGGATACTAAGTGGAATGCTTACAATGTTGATATTGATATTGATGAGATGAATAGACTCTATGTCTCATTCTTAACTGCATGGTCATGTCCAACTAAAATCTATCTGAAGATAAAAGAGTATTGCGATGAGCATAATCTATCTTTAGATTGGGGTGTAGAATTTGAAGATGAGAATGGATACTTCGATCTGAAAGAGCAAAACCTTGAAGATGGGAGGTGGCAGTAATGAAAAGCTTTAATCAATTTGTTAAAGAGCTCAAGTCTATGGAGGGACTTGAGCGATTTAATTGGTATGTCCTAAAACCAATAGCACTTATAATCTGCATCTTAGTGGTTGCATTTATGTAGGATAGCCAACACCAACAAGGGGAGCAGCTGTTCCCCTTTTTTTTGCCTTTGTTCCTGAAACTAATTTTGTGCTGGACACTATTTTTTTTGTAGCAGCTTTTCAAAACCTGGCCTAATCTCCTGGCCTGGTGCCCGGCTCCGGGGCCAACACCTGGAAACGCAAAGCTAACGCAAAAGATCGCAAAAGAATTGAACGCACAAGATCGCAAAAGCTAGGCCAAAAAAAAGGGGCGAATGCCCCTTTGATTTTTTAGAAGCAAGATTAATGAGCAACCATTAAAAATGGTTTTGTTTCACTTGCGATTGTTGTGCCCTGAATAATTTTATCTTCTACTTCATCTCTTTGTTTAGGATCAAAGTAATATTTTCCATTCTTGGAAAGTATATCTTTAAAACCTGGAAGTTTAACAAACTCTTTCACTTCGCAAGATAGGCACATTGATACTTTGTACAAATCATCTAAGGTTTTCAAATCATCTGTATAAGGTCTTGTAATAAGATCTTTTACAAGCCTATCTTCACTCATCAAAACATCTTCAAGGAAATAATCAAAAGACCACATCTCCTGTTCTTTGTTATCAAAGCTGTAAATAATTTCAACGCTTATCAAGGGTGCAAATGCTATTGTTTTCATAATTTTTTCTCCATTAAGTTAAAAAACTATTATAACATTAATTTGTAATAATTTCCTAATCTATGTATAATGTATGTTATTAAATAACCATAAACCAAAGGAGGATATATGGGAACTAGAAGTAATATTGCATATGCAAAAGAAGATAATAAAATAGTTGCTAGCTATTGCCATTATGATGGCTATATCGAGCACAATG
>OBPP01000004.1_pt1 | contig 18232 bp, 26 predicted proteins | sample 1494351 | NCBI WGS metagenome assembly OBPP01 (sample SAMEA3282988, study PRJEB22092) | marine metagenome | biome: costal lagoon periodically connected to the Atlantic Ocean; feature: ENVO:00002042 | collected 2014-06-21T12:00:00+00 | depth 0 m | reverse complement strand
AGGCGGAGGCTGCGGCCACGAAAAAGGCGGCTGCAAAGGAGGAGGCCAGGAAAAAGGCGGCTGCAAAGGAGGAGGCCAGGAAAAAGGCGGCTGCAAGGGAGGAGGCCAGGAAAAAGGCGGCTGAGAAGGCGGAGGTCAATAAAAAGGCGGCGAAGGCGGCTGGACCTACGGGAGTGATGCGTAGTGTGGTGCCGGCGTTGAAGAAGGCTGCGAAGGCGGCGACAAAGGCGCCGAATGTCAATAGGAACGCGGCTGCAACGCCGCCGAATGTCAAGAAGGCGAACAATGAAGAATTCGAAAATGCTAAACCAAGATTCAGCACGAGCAGTAGTATTTCCAGTCAGACGTCTACAAAGTCTGTAGGGGCGTCCAATCAGACGTCTAAAAAGTCTGCAGGGGCGTCCAATCAGACGTCTACAAAGTCTGTACCGGCGCGAGCACGAAACTGGAATGAGATAATAGCAAAGCAGGCAGTGAACACAGCGAACCGTCGCAGTGGGCAATAATTTTCATGGAATTCACTATAGCAATGAACTCCCCGGTGGTCGGTATACGCATCCCACTGCGTCAGAACGTGTCCCTGGCGGTTTTCGGGTACACGGAGGTGGCGAAAATGTCCAAGTACGCACGACATCGAGCGTTGTCGCGCGCCATCAAGGCGGGTGAACCCCCTCTCAGTCTTTTCCGTCGTCTCAACGCGTTGATGATTTTTTTCAAAAATAGCAAACCCCGTCTTTCAAAGATTTTCAAATCTGATAGAGACTGGGTCCGTTTAAAGTTTCTAGTTAATAAATAGGTAAATGTGTGATGTCTGTTGTGAATCATGGAATAAAACAAATCACAAAAAGGTTTCGTGTTCTTTTTGTGATTTCGAATGTTGTCGCACGTGTTGTCAAAAATATCTCCTAAGCGTGGGCGAGGACGCGCACTGCATGGGATGTAAGACTCGGTGGACCCGCGAGTTCGTGGACGGTTGGTGTACGTTAAAGTTCAGGAACGCCGACTTCAGGAAGCATAGGGAGTTGGTGTTGTTCGAGCGCGAGAAAGCCTTGTTCCCTGACACACAGCCTCAGGTCGAACGCATCCTTCGCATGCGCGACGTGCGCGAAATGATACGACATCTGCGCGAGCAACTCATTCGACTGTTGCAACGGTACAACGTCCCCATCCCGGTCGTGGACGACACCCACTTCGACAGACACCCGGACTTGCGAGACATGCACGCGGCGTACACGGACGCCCTCATAGAGTACGAAGAGTTGCGCACGGGTGGTTTCGTCGTGAACGCCGAGGAGCGGAGGTTCGTGCGAAAGTGTCCGAATGGGGAGTGTCGTGGGTTCATGGATGAGGATTGGTACTGTGGAATGTGTCGTCAACATTTTTGCGAGCGATGCAACGGGTCGAGAGCTCAGGATCACGAGTGCGACCCTGACGCGGTGCGTACCATGGAACTCCTCAACAAAGACACCAAACCGTGTCCGAAGTGTGGGGAGATGATACAGAAAACCTCGGGGTGTTCACAGATGTGGTGCACGTTGTGCGAGACCGCCTTCGATTGGCGCACGGGCATCATCTGCGTGGGGAAGATTCACAACCCCCACTATCTGGAGTTCAAGAGGAAGACAGGCGCGTTGAACCGGGAGCACGGGGACATCCCATGCGGTGGCTTGCCGACGTATCAGGAGATTCGACAGCACGAGAACCCGTCGTGCACGGAACTGCTCAGTGTGCGCATGAGCCTGTTGCGCATAGAGGGTGAACTTCGCTGGCGGTGGGTCGTGCGCGAAGACAACATGTACCTCCGCGTGCAGTACATGCTCCATGAGATTGACGAGGATGCGTTTAAAAAAGAGTTGCAACGCCGAGACAAACAAAACGCCAAGGCCAGGGACGTGGAACAGCTCTTCCAGATGTTCTTGGACACGTCGAGTGATGAACTGCGTCAGTACGTCCTAGGGAAGGGGAGACAAGAGGTTATGGAAAACATCCGCGCCCTCACGGACTACACGAACGCAGTCATACGAACCATACACGAGAGGTACAAATGTGTGACTCCCTACTTTATAGAAAAATTCTGAGTGTAATGTAAGATGCTCGCATTGTTGGCACTCATCGTCATCGTGTGGTTTCTCATACCCAGATACCAACGACCCGTGAAAATACCAGGAGTCCTCACCGAAGAGGAGTGCGCGCACATAAAACGAGCAGCCTTACCCAGGCTGCACCCGTCCACCGTGGGTGGGAACCACAACGTGAACACGAACATTCGACAAAGTGAGACGGCGTGGCTCGGGCGACAGGACCCGGTGGTGCGTAAACTCATCGACCGGTGTCTCGAATACGTGGACCGACCGGCGGAAAACTGCGAACAACTCCAGGTCCTTCGATATCGTCCCGGTGGGTTCTATAAGCCCCATTACGATTGTTTCCCAGACGGGGAGAATCCGAGGATGTACACCTTCATCGTCGCCCTGAACGATGACTACGATGGAGGGGCGACGGCGTTTCCAAACATCAAGCAGGAGTATCGCCTGCGCGCGGGCGACTGTCTCCTGTTCGAGAACCTCGACAACTACGAGTTGATGACGAGCAAGGCGTGGCACGGGGGCAAACCCGTCACGTCGGGGGAGAAATGGGTGTGCAATCTGTGGGTGCACAAACACCCATATAAGGGATAGGCGCGTTCATAAAGTGAATGAGATATGGAAGAAATTAGGAAAACCCACAATCTCTTTAAAAGGGACATCATACAGGCCGTGTGTCAGGTTGGTGGTTTACAAGTCCTCGACGTCGGATGTGGGTACGGCGGGGACTTGCAAAAGTGGAAACACGTGGGCGCGCACGTGAGCATGTGCGACCCGAGCGCGGATGCCCTCGAAGAGGCCAAGACCAGGGCGAGTGGTTTGAAGATGCACGTCAACTTCTACTCGGGGGACATCACGGCGTGTCCGAACAGGAAGTACGACGTCCTCTGCTACAACTTTAGCCTCCACTACATCTTTGCTTCTTCGGACCTGTTCTACCGAAGCATCAAAGAGATACGGAAACGCATGAAACCAGGGGGCACCCTCGCGGGCATCATCCCCGACAGCGAGACCATCATCATGCGCACGCCCATGCAAGACGAGTTGGGGAACTTTTTCGTCATGAAGGAGTCCCCCCAAGGGGGGTTCGGCGAGAAGCTCTTCGTGAACCTGGTGGACACCCCGTACTACGCGGACGGGGCGAAGAGCGAACCCGTGGCGTATAAAGACCGATTGATAACCACACTGGAACAGCACGGGTTCCACCTGGTGCACTGGGGTCCCATGACCGGACACAGGGTCACGCAGATGTATTCTAAATTTATCTTTGCATATAGAAAATGAACGCGGTCTGGCTTCTCCTCGTGCTCGTGAACCTGTTCGTGTTCACGCACACAAAGGAACCTGAAAAAGTCAAAAAGGTGCGAGAGAAGTACACCATGCTCCGAGAAGCCCTGGTACGCGATGGACGTTTCCCAGAGTTGCACCAACCCATGCCCTTGACGGCGTACTATCGCACGTGGGACGGCGCTTTGGGGTACAACGTCAACAAAGGTTTCGAGGTGGGGCTGTGCATCGATGGAGAGGTGAACGAGGTGTTTCACATCCTCCTCCACGAGTTGGCGCACTGCACGGTGCGCGAGTACGACCACAGCGAGGCGTACTGGACAAATTACATCGCGTTGAGAGATTTAGCCGTGTCCCTTGGGATTTACGAGAAGATTCCAGAGAAGACACCGTTCTGTGGGAAAGAGGTTCAGGACAAATAAAAAATGTAATTGTATAGTAAACATGTCTACGCCCCCCAATGATTTATACATGGCGGTGGCCTACTGGATCGCCGTGTTCTACGTGGCACTCCTCCCAGTGGTCGTGGAGAACTACACCGCGCGACTCATCCTCATCACACTCGTCGTCCCCAACCTGATGCGTCTGGTCGTGAACCGACTCCCGCGTCTCGCAGTCGACCGAAGCTTCTTCTTCACGTCGACCGCCATCGCGCTCATTCTCACCTACGCGTTGCACTCCTATTTCAAAAACTTGAAGGAGGATTTCGATGAATTCGGAAAGGACGTCAAGAAGACACTTGAAGTGAGTGGCTTATTGACGGCGACTTTCGTCGCTGGGGCATTGCTGACATACTACATCGGTCTCGACCGGTCCATCTACAGCAACCTCAACTGGGAATGAGTTTAAATGTAGTTCTTCCCGAAATAGAAAAGAACCGCGGCAACTGCGCCCGTGGCCGCGAGGCCAACAGCGCTTCTGCTCCCCTGTTCGTTAAGGAACTTGGGAACAGAGGTTACCAATCTATCTTGCACGGGCTTGCTCACGGCCGCCGCCGCGCACGCCGCCACCAACAACGCCGTCATTTGGTCATCAGAGAGACCCATCGGGTTTTTCTTCTCCGACGCCTGTTGTTGTTGTTGCTGTTGTTGCATGGCAAAGCCAGAGGCCGTCGGGGCACCGGCTTGCGGGGCCATCATGTGCGGCATGACGCCCTGCATCCTGGGGTCAAGGGGTTGAACCATTTCCGGTTCCATGATTTCGGAGATGGCGGTGGAATCCATATGTTGTTGACGGACATTTTTTTCATCCGCAACGAACGCCGTGCTCACGGGCTCTCGCGTGTCCGACTGCGGCTGCAGCTGTGGCTGCGCCGGTGGTTTGAGGGCGACCATGCCCTCGCCGGAATCGCTCAGATTGTACGTCACCACACCGTCTGACATATTACTGTATGAGCTCATTTCTTTTTAGTCACTGTGAGCGCAGTCTTCTTCGTCATTTTTTTCGGGTCCCCCTGGCGGTCCTGCATGTGTGCGGGGTTGTACATCTTCTTGTGCGCCGCCCACAGTTCGGGCGCCCCTACCCTGAAGTTTTTCCTGATGTTCCCTTTGTACCAGAACACACAATCCGTAATCTTATTGGATTTCACCGTGTTGTCCAAGACCAAACACTCGTAGTTTTCAGTGCACGCATCCATGACCTTGTTGAACATGTCAAAGGATGGGAAGATTCCAAAAAAACTCTTATAAAGCTTTTCTCTGTTCTGTATGATGTTTTCCCTGAGTATGAACACATAGTCTACATTGGCTCTCAACGCTGGGGGAAGGTCCATACAGTACTGCATCGTCAACATGAAGAAGATTTTCCAGTGTCGTCCATTCATGAAACATTGTCTGATGCACGTGTCCTTGAGGAACTTGTTGTCGTACATGCAATCGTCCAAGAGCAGGAAACACCCACAGTTTGATTTCCCAGCGCTCACGAGTTTCCGTTGACGCTCGATGGCTCGCTCGATGGCTTCTTTATCGTAGTCTCCGTAGATGAACAGGTCGGGGACGTGTTTGCTGTAGTAGTGATTGCCTTCTTCTGTCCCAGAAAGAACAATCCCCGCTGGGAGATGTTTCTTGTAGTACAAAATGTCCGCCACGAGGGTGGACTTACCCGTACCTCTCTTTCCGATGAAAACGCACACCTTGTCGTCCCCCATCGTTTCGGGTTTGAACTTCCGCAACTGGAGATTCATATCTACTACAACGCACATTTTTTGTTTCTCAAATTTTTACTCACCCTATAGTAGAGATGTCATTGAAACTCGCAGCTGTGGGACTGGCCGACACGTGGTGCACAGGACAGCCCACGTTTTCGCACTTCCTGATGAATTTCAAGAGACACACAAAGTTCGCCCAAGAACGTCTGGAGACCCCGTTCGATGGCAAAGCGGACTTTGGGGAAGAGGTGTCCTGTCGGATTCCACGTAACAAGGGAGACCTCATACGAAACATGACCCTCAAGATTACCCTGAGCGACCCCGTACCCGACAGCGACGCTGGGAACGACGTCTATTACCCACCCTCCGTGTGCACGCACTTGGTGGAGTGGGCCGAACTCGTCATCGGTGGACAGACCATCCAACGCATCACCGGTGAGTACATATACATGCGCCAGCAGTTGTACAACAACGACGACGACGTCAAACAGGGGGTGTACTTTCTCACGGGACACGGTGATTTCTTGAGATATCAAGGAAACAACACCTACTTCCTGGACCTGCCGTTCTACAATTACAGAAACCCGGCGTTGGCCATTCCCGTCTGTGCCCTGTTGAAACAGGACGTCGAGGTGCGCGTGAAGTTTCGACCGCTGTCGCAGATGGTGTTCCTCGGCGCCCCAGAAGGGACGACGGCGAACATGGTCAATCTCTCCTTGGACACGGATTTCGTGTTCATCACCCAAGACGAGCGACGGTTCTTACAGACGCGCCCTGTGGAGTACGTCATAACACAGCTCCAGCTCTCCCAGTTCGAGATGAAAGAGGGGGAGACTAAAAAATCAGTCATGGTGAACTTTAAACACCCCGTGAAAACCATGTATTTCGTCTCCCAGAACGAGAACGCGGTGGCACAAAACATCCCCACGAACTTTAACAACCTCTCCCGGGTCGAACTCAGGTTCAACGACAAGGTGGTCTTCAATCAAGGCACGAAGTTTTTGACGTACGAACAACCCCTCAAGGGCCACGTGAACTCCCCCGTGGCACAAGACACGACGACCAAGTATTTCAACAGGGACACCGGGACCCTCGACGACTACGTCGTGCGCTCGCCGTTCGGGATGTACTCGTGGTCCCTCTACCCGGAGCGGTACTATCCCACAGGACAGGTGAACATGTCCCGCATCATTCACAAACTCCTCACGGTGGAAATAGCCCCTCTGTACGTGTCCGGCAAGAACGCGGTACGCGTGTACGCCGAGAATTACAACGTCTTGCGCATCGAACATGGGTTGGCGGGGCTAAGGTTTTAATCTACCCATACTAGTAGGAATGGCTGGAAGAATTCAATTGGCCACCACAGGGCCTCAGGACCAGTTTTTCACGATGAATCCAGAGTACACCCACTTTAAAGAAAATTTTAGGAAACATTCAAACTTTAGCACGGAGTTCGTGGACGTCGAGGCGGACCAGGTGGTGGACTTTGGGAAGACCTTTCGGTTCAGCATCCCGAACAACGCCGGAGACCTCATACGCACCGTGAGTTTCAAGATGACCCTCCCGGGTCTGAACGAGACTAACGTGGGGTACATAGAATCCGTGGGACACGCGATCATCGAGCACGTGGACTTACTCGTCGGAGGGCAGATGGTACAGAGAGTGTCCTCCGACTGGTTGGAAATCTACGGCGAACACTACTACACGCAGACCAAACAGAACGCCCTCTTCCAACTCACGGGCAAGTATCCCGTGCGCTCGGGAGGGATTCGTTCGAACAGCGCCAGTGTGTTGGGCTACCTAGGGACGTCCACCAACGACGTGGACTTGTACGTCGACATCCCGTTCTACTTTCACCGAGAACCCACGCTCGCGTTCCCCCTCTGCGCCGTGTGCGACCAGCAGGAGGTGGAGGTGGAGCTGAAACTGCGCGACGTGGCCGACCTCGTGGTCGACGTCACCGATGGAAGTCTCCCCACGTTGTCTGGAACACACAATGTGAAAGCATTCGTCATGCAGTGCGAAATGGTGTTTTTGGACCCAATTGAAAAAATAAAATTCAAAAACACCCCCAAAGACTATCTCATCACCCAGAATCAGCTCAACAGTTTTTTAATTCCCAAGGGACAGGACGTATTCAAGTGTAATCTCTCCTTTACGAATCTCGTGAAAGAGTTATACTTTGTCATTCAGAGTGAGGGCGCACGAGTGTTCGACTTTGACAACTATCGACAGACCGACGTGGACGGGAGGTTGGTGCAGTACGAACACCTGAAACATCTCACGTTAACCCTGGACAGGGACGAGGTGCTCACGGCGAAGACTGGAAAGGCGGTGTTCCTCAAGGCGGTGCAGGCGGCCATCCACCACGCGAAGACCCAACTCCTTCGAAGATTCTACAGCTACAGTTTCGCCCTCGAACCCGAAAAGGCACAACCCACGGGTCAGGTGAACTTCACAGTCATCAAGGACCAAAATCTCGAGCTCACCCTTAACAGAAACACCCTCCAGGACAGACAGGTCCGCGTGTACGCCCGGGCCTACAACGTGCTCCGCGTCGTCGGGGGAAACGCGCGAGTAATTTTTAACGTACAATACTAAACCATGAAGACCGGATTTGGACAAACATCGGGCATGTACGAGATGCGCCAAGCCGAAGCCCTCGTGAACATCATAACCCCCGTCTTGGAAAAGAGTTTACTCCTCGCGTGCAAGTACTGCAACGCGTGTGGGCGCAACACGGTCCTTGCCCAAGACGTGGAATACGCCGCCAAATACTGTGCCATGAACACCGTGGGAGCGGACACGGGGAGCGTCCTCGAACTCGGAGACAGTGGGAGCGACGACGACGACGACGAGATAGAGACCGTGGATGACTGCGAACACGAATTCACCAGGTACGAGGGGGCTGACCCGCTTCTTCAGGCCGTGAACGCCGCGTACGACGCGTGGAGCACTTGGGAGCCGACAATTCCCGTGGAAATAATGTTAAAAAATGCTATAGATGGCGGGGGTGGAGGGTTGGGATTCTAGCGACTCTTTCAAGCCGATATTAGATGAAGACTCTTCCTCATCATCGTCCGATGAGGAGGATGATGACGAAGACATCGTTCCCACACCCAGGGGAATGGAGTGGAATGTTGTAAAATATAAAAAAATCGTACACGAAGAGGAACTGCTACCAGAATAATTTTTTTTCTACACACATATTAACAAACAACCTCACACGATGGCTGCCATCATTGCGAACGAAGAAGAAATGCCGCAGCCTGCTGTCGCCCGACCGAAGCCGGTCGCCGCCGCGGCCCCGGCCCCGGCCCCGACCATGGCCATGGACACGACGCGCATCACCGAACGAGTGTCCGCGGGCCTCGAAATGGTCTCGAAGCAGCTCGAATCTCAATCCCTCAACGCACTCTCCAGTGGCTTCTTCTTTGCGGCCGCCCTCGCGTGGATGGACGTGTCCCGCTCCGTCATCGGTCAGTTCATCAAGGGCAACAAGAACGGTGTTTTGCCCCTGACCTTGACGGCGTTGGCCACCACCTTGTTGAGCATCTTGGTGTTCCTCATCATCACCTCCGTCAGCCCGAAGGTTCAACGCCCGTCTGTGCCGGTGTACGCGGTCGTCGGCCGATAAACAGCATCACCAGAATGCCAACTAAAACAATGAACCCAATGGGAACCCATTTATACAGGTCGACCTTCTCGACCTGTATTTGTGGACCGTCGTCGTCGTCGTCGTCGTCAGTGGTGGTGGAGGAGGAGGGTACGGGCACCCTCGGGAGATGTTCCAAACGGTCGGTGGAACAGGTGAGTTTAAACTTCAGGGAGTGGTTCCTGTTTCTAAAGTCGTAGGGCACCAGGCGTCCCTGGGACATGTAAAAGAATTCCACGCGAAGGGTGTCCATGACCTTCTGTGGTCCAGAGTGGAACTCGTGCACGATGGGGTCGTCGGCGCTGGTGAAATCGATGTACTCCGCACCCACGCCCTGTGCGTGCATCTTCCCGGTGTAGAAGGGGGTGCCAGAGTACACACCTTTCGTGAATTCGTGGGAACCCGTCGAGAGACGCACGTACAACGCCGTGGGTCCCGAAAGGTCCACGGAACCCGACGAGAGCTCGTAGCTCACGTTCGAGGACACGTCCGTCGCGGGGAAACCGAGAACCTGGTGTGGGGTCACGAGGTCCGTGACGTTGCTCTCGAACCCGTTCGTTCCAGTCCCGAACTCAAACGCGAAACCACTCGTTCCCGCGGCGTTTGAAAAGTACAGGGAATCCGTGAGCTCGACGTAACTGACGGTGTCCACGTTGGACGTCGGAGGGGCCAGGACGGTCTGTAAGGTCTCGGCGAGCACGACGGCGTTGGCGTACGCCTGTACCGGGAGTGAGACGTCCACGCCATCGACCGTGAAGGTTTTGTTCGTGTCATCGACGAGGTGTCGAGACAGCGGCACGCGCGCCGACACGAGTTCGAGACGTTCAACGTCGTACACGGGGTTTTCCAACGCGATGACATAGTTGTTGGCGTAGGCGTGGACCGAGGGGTCCCTCTGACTACTGTCAACATCTAAGGTATAGACCTTCATTAAAATTAAGGCACATAATTTTAATGAGTGTTTTTTATCATTCGAGACGCGTAATTAACAGAAGCTCTGCGCGAACGGGTTGTTCTCCAACTGGCGTTTCGTGCTGTTCAAACTCTCCGACGTGGCGTACGGGTTCGCCTGACCCTTGTACGGGTTGAACTGGTGGTAGTCCGCGTTCTTGTAATGCTGCATCCACCCACCAGAGGCTGGGTTCACGCGACCATCGACTCTGGTCGTGTCCGAACGCACGCTCGTCAACTTCCCACCCTGCTTCAAGGCGCTCTCGCGGACGTTCATGCGACCCGGGTTGCCCATGCGGTTGGCCTGACCACGCTTATCTTCCGGCCTGAACCCAAGGTCCATGAGACTCTTGTTGTCCCTGGTCTGCGACGCCTTAACGGCCGCGGAGTTGACGTACGCCCCGTGGAAACTGTGAATCCCCGGCTGTGGGCGATTGTTAAAGTGAAACTGGGCATCGCTGAGGTCGCTCTTGTTCCTGGTGGGTTCTTGTGCGATGGTCATCGCGGACGTGAACCTCTTCGGGGCAGACACCTCCAAGCCATCGGTGCGAAGACCTGTCTCCGACCTGTTCGTCGTGCGCTTGGTGCGTTCGTGCTCCTGTCTCGGCGTGATGGCGCTCATGCCCTGCGCGCGTCCACGAGCCACTGGAAGACGGTCCAACAACTCGGTGGTGCGCTCTGGACGATTCTTCGCCACCTCACCGACGAGACCGCGACGTCCACCCATCGTGTCCGACCCGTGGTTCGTGCGTCCAGGGAGGTGCGTGAGCTTGTACTCACCCACGTTCGTCGGCATGACCCGGTACTGCTGGTGGAAACCACCGGCGGCGGGGACCTCGGGGGCCAAACCCAAACCCGGACCGACCAACTGCTTCTCGATGGGCGAGAGATTGTTCATCGTACCCTGGTCGTAAAGTCTGTTGCGCATGTCCAAAATCTCACCACCTGACGTTCTTCGCTGAGGGGTGACGTCTCCAAAGCTCGGCACTTCCACTTTGCTCTCGTTGTATGGAATGAAATCTTCTTCTTCTTCTTCTTCGGGCCCGGGTTCCGCATCCATCCCAACCTGTACGGGCGCCCGTGCCTGTGGGGTCGGCGTTGGCTTGGATGTGCTCAACACTTTCCCGGCGTACACCAAAGCGGCGACGGCTGCGATTGAAATGGGGTCTGCCATTCTTATTGATTACTAATATTTTTTATTTGCTGTATCTCTGTTGGAACAACTCGTTTTGAGCTTCGGCGCGGGTGCTCGCCGGTTCGAACGCCATGGTTCGAACGGGGAGCTTGCACGCCATGTCGTTCAAAGGGTACAAGTTCTTCTCGTACGTCATCACCAACGGCTTGTTGAATCGAGACGTGCTCTGAGGGCGCAGTCGGTCCGAGGTGTCGATGTACTGCGCGGGAGACCCTTTACCCGCCATGAATGGGGCGGTTCCATACAACATGGTGTTCGGTCGACCACCGTCGGCGTAGTTCAAGGTGCTCGGCTGAGGGTACACGAACACGTCGTCCGTCGCACGTCGCACCGGGAGCGCGCCAGTGTTGTCGACGATGGTGAGACCGGGTTGAAGCTGATAAGCCATTATTAATGTTAGTGGAGATTTTTTAATTATCGTCGTCGGTCTCCATCGGAATCAATTCCAGCGAAGGCCTCGAGCTGCACCCCACGAGCGTTCGCGTCGCACGTGTACATGTCCCCACTCTTGCACATGGAACCAAACTTGGGGCCGTAGAGCCACTCGGCGTACGCCGTCTGGTCTCCTGGGATGTCAGTCACGGGCATGCTCACGAACTGGCGCTGCGCTGCGCGACGGCGGTACTCCGGGTGCGTCGTGCGCGAACGGCCACTGTCGTAGCGCGTGTTGCCTACTGGGTACTGCACGGAATTGTAGGCACACGCGGGTTTGCGCTCGGGCTTGTCGGTGTAATCCGTCATGAGGACGTTCGCCATGGGATTGTCGTCCGACGGCAACTGACACCCCTCCGGGCGCGGGCTGTTCCCAACCTTCACCATGTTAGAGCGGTACATGACGACGAGAACGCCGAGGACGGTGGCGCCGAGGACGAAAATGCGCGGGTCGCGTCGAATGAGGTAGATGATGCACGTGGCGTAGATGATGAATCGAGACGTCGCGTTCACGCGTTCGGCTGGGGACTGTTCGTTCGTGGGCCAAAACTTGAAAACCGCATCGGCGCGAATGAGCTCTTTGAAATCTTCAAACCAGGGTTTCATTTAATATAACAAGAGGTTTATTTTTTCAACAGTCCACCTAACATGTTCATGAGGGCGCCCTGGTCGATGCCACCACCACCTTCACCGGACTGCATCTTTGCCGCACAGTCCTGCGCCAGGCCTTCGATGGCCTTCAAGGTTTCGGCGGGGATGCTCGTGATCGTGATGCCGAGCATGTACAGGGTTTGCAGGTACTGAAAGATGGCGCCGCGGGTGCCCTCGCTCGCGTTGGCCCAATTCGCCTTCATGTTCAAGTCCTTCAAGAAACCGATGTCCTCATCGAGCAGGGTTTCATCTCTCGTGGTGATGCGTTCGGCGTAAGGGCCGATGCCCGCCATGTACGCCTCCACAATCTTTCGTGGGTTACTCTTTCGGAGCAGGTCGAAAGATGTTGCAAACTTCTTGACGCCCTTCTCTTCTGGGAACGCCTTTCCCAATTCACCGAGAAAGTTTGCCATCATTTCGTTAAACGCCGAAACAGAAGCCATCGTGATGTTTCTGTGTAATTATATGATAAAATCTTTAAGCGAAATTAGAACGGGTCCGTGGAGATGGTCTCGCGTTGACCCAAGCCGTTGGCCACGATGAAATAAATAAGACTCGCGTTGAGCGCCGCAGGCTTCGTGTACTGCGGCAGTTGCAACTTCCCTTCGTTGTTCAGTTGCGCCTTGAGGTGAATGTATCCCGCCGTGATCGCCGCACCGATGAGTGCGGCACTGAACGGGTCTCGTAGGTAATCACTGAGTTCCATATACTAGACAGAGGTTTTCTTTTTTATCATCGTCGACGTTCAGGGGCATCACCGAAGAGGACCCCGTCCTCCTCCTCCTCCTCTTCCTCGTCCTGAGCGGGGACGTCGGGGATGGTTTTAAACTCATTCTCCAAACCCATGGGGGTGGGCGCGGCTTCTTGCTCTGGTTCCGTCTCCTCCATGGGCTCCTCCACGGGCTCGGCCACGGGCTCCTCCACGGGCTCGGCCACGGGCTCGGGCTCGTCGTACACCTCCTCTGGGTCTTCGAGGTCCGCGCCCTCGTCGCCGAGTTCGATGTTCTTATCGGCGCTTTGGGAGGTCATGTAGGTCTGAAGGATTTGTTGCACCGGGATGAGTTCCTTCACAGTGTTCTCGATGCACGTGCTCATGCGCGCGGTGAGGGTCTCGTCCCGCACGTATTCACTCTGTTCCTCGTGGTACACGTACGGGTCCTTGTAGAGGTCCTTGGCGACGTTGTTGTAGCACGTCTGAATGAACACTTCCGTGGCTGGGAGTTTCAAACTGATTTTCTGACCCGTACTGTTCAGGCGCACCGAGCTGAGAATCTTCGTGCACGCGACGAACACCGCGGCAAGGAGGTCGCCGTACCACGCACACCTGTTGGCGATGTTATCGCTGTGCTGCTTGGACATGGCGTTCGACCAGTTCGGAACTTCCTTGAGGAGTTTTTGAAACTGAATCAAAACCTTCTTGCCCTTGCACATCGTGACGGACTCCTTGTACATGTTTTCAAACGTCTCGATCATGGCGGGCACCATGATGATGCACAGTTGACCGAGGTATTCCTTCTTCGCTTCGACGAGTACGTCCATTTACAATAGGCTGAAATAATTTTACCCAGTCTTGTACGCACTCGCCGCTTTTTTTAAATTCATCAAGGTTGGGAACTCCACTGGGAGTTCGACCTGCGCCACCGCCGCGGGTTTGGGTTTCTGTTTCTGTTTCTGCTTCGGTCGCCACGACACGAACACGTCCACCTCCCCCACGTGTTGGGTGTCGAACCCACTGCGTTCGAACTGTCGCACCAAATACCGCGCCGCCGCCTCTCGGTCGAACTTCGGGTACCCCATGACGTAGGACGGCACTCGCAGGAACACGTACTTGTCCCTCCCGAGCTCCACCTGCTGACGAATCTTGCGTTCAAACTGTTCGTAAATGCGTGTGTATATCTCTTTGCGTATCTCTTTGCGTTTCACATCGAGTTTCCGCACTTCATTGATGTCTATGGGCATCTAAAATTTATCGAAGGTTTTCTTTCGCCGCATCTAACTCACCCACCGTGGGTGCGGACTTTTCCTTGACAATGTCAAAGTCCAAGAACTCCTTGGCCACGTCCTGCACGTACGGTCTGAGGTCCGAGGGTTCGTCCACGTTGAGCGGTTGAGAACGCACCGAGAGCACGCGCACGTCATCGTCTCTGACGGAGAGCGTGGACACCACGGAGAAGCCGTAGGCGAAACCCTTGGCGCGCACGCACATGAACATGCACTTGTACACGTCAGGGCTGCCACTCTTCACGAAACGCTTCACCGCGGTGGTCTCGATGATGTACGAACAGTCGTCGGTCCGCTTGATGATTTCCTCGTTCGTCGTGAGGACGAGCTTTTCCATGAGGTCGTGGTCCACCACGGCCTCGGCCTCGGTGTACGAAGACGTGTCGTACTTCGGGTCATCGAGGGTGTATTTTTCCGTTTCATTCTGTGTCATGTACCACCAAGCCACGGCCATGGCCAGGATGATGAGTAAGAAGAGCATGGTTGCGTTAATATTTTTAGAGAAAATAATCTGCTGTAGTTAAGAGATGTCTTTATTGATATTCAGTCAAAAGTGTCAACACAGTCGGGAGCTCATCGATTTCATTCGCGCGCGTCCACAGCTGGCGCAACTGGTGCGGTATCACGACGTCAACAGACAAGGGATACCTCCTGAATACAGGAAGAAGATATCACGCGTCCCCACCATGCTCACGAAGAATGGAAAAATCCTCATCGGTTCGGAAATCAAGGCGTGGCTCATGTCCCTCCTGCCTAACGAGGAGGTGTCGTTCGACGACATCAGTGGGTTCTCGTGCGCCATGACCTCCCTGGAGAACGACGAAGAAGTGCGGAGCGGGGGCGGGGTGTTCGAACTCGACAACTACGGGTCCACCCTGCAGCCGGCGATGACGCCAGAACTCGAAGCGAAAATCAACCGAAGCGTCAGCGACGCCTTTAATCAAATAAAGAAATAAGGCTTTTGTCATGCAAAGAGATGCGCCTGGTGACCATACAATCCACCGCTGTGAAATCGGTCTGTGAGGTACTTAAAGAAATCCTCAACGATGTTAACGTCTATTTCACATCGAAAGGGGTCTCCATCGTAACCTTGGACACCGCGCGAAGCAGTCTCGTGGACCTACACCTCGCCGCCGACAACTTCGAGGAGTACGAGTGCCCCGAGGAGGGTGGGGTCATCGCCGGCATCAACATCGCCAACACGTTCAAACTCCTGAAGAGCATCACGAACAACGACATCCTCACCATGTCCATCACGTCCAAGGAGTTCATGAACATCGAAATCCTCAGTGAAGCCAAGAAGACCAAGTCAAAGTTTGAACTCAAACTCCTGGACATCGACGAACACAGGATAGAAGTCCCCGAACTCAAGTGCGCGTGCATGACCACCATGCAGAGCGTGGACTTTCAGAGAATATGTCGAGACATGGCCAACATAGGGTCAGACATGGCCATCGCGCGACACAAGAATCTGATGACCCTCACGTGCGAAGGGGACTTTGCCAATCAGGAAACCGTCATCGAAACGGTCGAAGAGGTGCCGGAAACAATCTCTGGGGTGTTTTCCCTCAAGTATCTCAACATCTTCACCAAAGCCACCGGGATGTGCGCGTCTGTGCAGTTGTTGCAAGAAAGTCAGTTTTTGATATTACAGTACAACGTGGCTAACTTGGGTCAGTTGAAATTTTACTTGGCCACTAAATCCACCGTGTAGCCATCGACGGTAGAGACCGTCGTCTTGAGCCCTATGGCGTTTGTAATTTGAAGTTTTGGATATTCCCCTTTCAACGTGTCTTCGTCGTAATAGAGCAGGTCCGCCAGGCGCACGGATTCACCGTGGAAATCACCACGGGGGCCGGCGTAGCGTTTGATTTTTTGCGTGACGTCCTTCTTCGGTTTGTCGTCCTCGTCCACGAGAACGGCGCGAACGATGGGGATGTTGAACTGCACGCCACGGGTGGGTGGTGGCGGCCACTGGAAATCGGGGTCGTAGGTGCAGTGCTTGTAGCGCGTGCCGTCGTACCAGTAGTGCACGCGAAGGATGGTCTTCGTGACGTTTTGTGGGATTTCCGTCTCGCGGAACGCACACCGAGTCACGTCGATGTAGAACTCCTGTTCGTCTTCCCAGTACTGCTCTTCACCCGCCCAGAAGGCGTCGCAGATTTCGTATTTACGATCCGGGTCCACGTAGTATTCCATGAAGATGCGGGACACGCTGTAGTTTTGAATCCCGAAGACGCGCTTGTAGGCGCCGTATGCCCACACTATAACATTAGTTAAAAGATTTGGCATTTACATAGTTATGGAGGGCAATTTTTTAAGTCGCTTCAATAATAAAATCGATGAATGGAACTCCATGATACGGGGGGACCCATCGAATAGGTCGGTGTACGAGCACGAGATGGGCCAGTACATCATCAAGTGCATGCCCTATATGAACGAATACGCCGAAGAAGAGCGCGAGACCACCTCCAACACGGACAACGTGTTCAACGTCAAGGAGACCGCGGGATTGGCTCGCGGAAGCCTCTACACCGATTATCTCATCGAAGTCGAGAACCAACCACTGGCGAGGAAGACGGAGAACAGACGCATCGACGCGTGCGTTGACTGCGGCATGGGCAGCAACGTCATCCACTGCCACGACACGAGCGAACTGGTGTGCGACGGGTGTGGGGTCGTGCTCACGAGGTTGATTTCAGACGAACTCACGTACAAGGAGGAACAAGAGACGTCGAAAGTCATCAACTACAGCTACAAGAGGGAAAACCACTTCAACGAGTGGCTGTCGCAGTTCCAAGCCCAAGAGAGCACAACGATTCCCGACGAAGTCATCGAACAGCTCCGGGCGGAACTGAAAAAGATGAAAATCAAAAAGATGAGTGAAATAACACACACCAAAGTCAGGGGGTTGTTGAAAAAGTTGAAATACAACAAGTACTACGAACACACACCGTACATCACGAACATGCTCAACGGCATCAGACCGCCGAAGATGCCCCAACAACTGGAAGAACGGTTGCGGATGATGTTCATACAGATTCAAAAACCATTCGACGACAACTGCCCGAAAGAGCGGAAAAACTTCCTGTCCTACAGCTACGTGCTGTATAAGTTTTGTCAGTTGCTCTCGGAGGACCAGTACTTGCAGTACTTTCCCCTCCTGAAGTCCAAGGAGAAGTTGTACCAACAGGATGTCATATGGAAAAAGATATGCAACGACCTTCGATGGGAATTCATCCCCACGGTGTGAGTTTAAAGAACTTGATGTGTTATTAATTACATAATGGACTACTGCATTAAAGAAGTCGTGTTCCATCTCGACCGAATCAAGTACATCCTACAGGAAGGTCTTAAAGACCCCGAACACTACAAGACGGAATCGCAGAAGAGCTACGCGCTCATGGCGAAGGTGTTTCCGATGATGCTTCTATTTTCACAACTTCAAGACCATGATGACCAAAGTTTATCAGATAGCCAAGGGACAGACCAGTCAGACGAAGATAGTTACGCGTCTGAAGGGCCGCAGCGTCCGTCAACGCCCGAACCGATTTGAACTCCAACACCACCCCACCGTCGACGATGATGTCGCTCCTCAAGTTGCCTATCGTGTGTCCCATGAACACAATGGGTACAATGCGTTCACTCTCGTATTGTACACCTTGTTTCCTCAACAACACCTCCATCGCCTTGTGATAGACACACTCACTGTACCCCGGGCCGAGGGCGTCGTACACGGTTTGTGCCCAGACACGCACGAACATGGACGCGCGTTAAATACTGACGATTCCGGGTCGTGATCATGGAAGGGTGATCATAAATTTCAAAAA
>OBPP01000003.1_pt1 | contig 20784 bp, 26 predicted proteins | sample 1494351 | NCBI WGS metagenome assembly OBPP01 (sample SAMEA3282988, study PRJEB22092) | marine metagenome | biome: costal lagoon periodically connected to the Atlantic Ocean; feature: ENVO:00002042 | collected 2014-06-21T12:00:00+00 | depth 0 m | reverse complement strand
ACTACCTTAACGATGGCATCTATGGATCATTCAATTGTGTCTACTTCGATCACGCAAAGCCTGTGATTCAACCGTACAACGAGCGAGATGGAAAATTGTACGAGTCTGTCGTGTTTGGACCGACGTGTGATTCGATTGATGTGATCGCGCAAAATTGTCAGCTTCCAGACCTCGCCATCGGTGAATGGGTCTATGTGGAAAACTTTGGTGCGTACACGATCGCGGCGGCTTCGACATTCAACGGTTTCCAGCAGACGAGGTGTGTCTACTGCTTCGTATAACTTCAACGGGTCTCTCAGTTCGTATAATTTTAAGAGCTAATTTTAACATATTACACACAAACCCAGACTTTACTAATATTACACTATGATCAATAAACTTTCGTGAGTTTGGACGATGCTTGTCCAACACTGGTTTCATACCCATCATACGACGAAATGATACATTTTCGCATTGCGTCGTATCGAATATGAGACGAACCTTTTTGTTATGCTTCCAAATATTCGTAAAGTATCGGTCTAAATCATTGGGGGTTGTGTCATCCGTGATGCCAATCCTAACGTTGTACATCTTATAATACATCTACATTCTAATATCTAAGCTCTAACACTCCGTCTGTGATGATGACAAGAGCCTTGTGAAAGTTAGTGTTTCACTCATCGTTTTCTTGTCCCTCCACATAGGTAATCATTTCCAAACGATTGTAAGTTCGCATTTGGTGAATCATGTCTTCCGGATACCCATTGATTGATCTGTCCAGTATTTTGAGCATGTCAAGACTGTTGTTTTTGATAGTAGCCAATTTCATGTGATTTCCAACACTTCTTATAGGAACGGGGGATTTCTTCCACATATAAATAACCCACGTGAGTGTACTAATATTACCGGTAGCAATAGCATGTTCAAAATGACTCAGAGACCAGTCTTTGTATTTGTGGCCAAAAAACTTGTAAATTAACTCAATCTTATAAACGTGTTCAGCCTTGATGGTCTTTTCAAAAAGTCTGTTCAAGTGTACGACATCGGCAAAAGCATCTCTGAAAGAACATGGTAAATACTTGATCACATTTGTAAACCACTTGGCGTCATTATGACTGGCCGAGGCATAACCCAAATGACGAACGATATTTATCTCGGTCTCACTGTCCAGACTAGACCATTCGACATCGTCGAAAAAGGAATAGAATTCTTCCTCCCAATCATGGTCGGCACAAGAGTAAATTTCATCCTCAAAGGACCTGGGACAGCCAGCTTTTTTGAGGAAGTTATAGATTACTCGCTGTTTGTGACAAGAAGCCATTTTCAAAGCATTCTTGGATTTCTTGTAGTTGAAAGTCTTGAGACACTCGATGTGACCATTCTTGATAGCGGATAAGCAGGTTTTGCACTCTTGGCAACGCATTTTGAAGTGACTTTTCTAGCTCTTTAAGCCCACTTAGGTATACTTTTCAGTCATTTTCTTCTTATAGGCGTCGTACTCATCCGCCTTCTTAAAGGCTTTGACTTCAGCCTTGAATCCCTTGTCAATGAGCGTGAGATCCTTCTTCTTTTGGACAGCCGTTGGCTTTTTCATCTTGTCTAAAGTGCGTCCATAGTCAACGGAATCCGCCTGGGCCTTCACCATATCTTCACCCGTCTTGATCCATTCTTTCCGCAGTTTCTCATATTTAGTGGTTTCCGTTTTATTCATTTTGGAAGTGATTTTTTTGGGGAGGAGTTGTGGTCCTTTCATATCTACTAGTATGTTACATTTTTTCTATTTCACGACGACACATCTTGTAAAAATTGTCATCTATATCACTATATTTTGGCGAATGTGGGATCAGTGATCCTGTACCCCAAACATTTTCCCAAAATGAAGGTGATACCTTATCCGCCATGAATTGATACAACTTCACATCCCGGATAGATACCCATTCCTTTGACGCCCATGGTTTCTTGGGCATCCGACGATATGCGTGTCTAATACCTCCCTTAAGAAGACAGTAATTGTGTCCACGATCATACCAATCTTTCAAACATCTTTCTAGGTCTTCTTTAGAAGTGGAATATCCTTCGAGTGTAGATAGAGCGTCATTGGCGCGGGATCTACACTCGTCGAATGTGAGTGTGTTCATTTTTTTTGAATTGGATTATTACAAGTGACTTAGGAAATCAAATCATCAAAAGTGACTAACGTCGCATATTCATCATCCATCATAGGCAAACTTGCCTCGTGGTAAACTCGCTTCATGTACATGTCCATATCGTCAAAATATCTAAGAAGTTTGACGATATCTTCATCACGCGCGGTGTCCATCATTGTGTTAAACTTTGCTTCTGAAAACTGTCCATGAGTCATGAGATTATCTCTGATGAACTCTTCAACGGGACACTCAGGGTCGGTAGCGATATCATCAGCTTTGTACGAACAACTCATGAGAACGCGGAGACCACCACTGATCTTCTTGAGGAACTGTCTCTTTTCAGGCGTGAGAGGCATCTTTTGAAGTGATTATTACAAAGTCTACTTGTGACTTAGGCGTGTTTCACACTAAGTTTGTGAATGTAATCGATGAGTTCATCATCCGTTTTGTACACGAGATCTTCGCAGATGTATGCCTTTTTAATGTATGTGTCCATATTCTTCATAGCCTTTTGAGCTCTTCGTTTACACATGAACAACTTCCATTTTTCGGTGAGTGAGAGACGTTTATAGATATATTTTGGTAGGTTCATCTTATTAAAAGCTACGATGTTTTTTACGCGTCTTGGAATCCAAACGCCTTCATGAAAAACTTCTTATCCGCGTGACTATCGAAATAGACTCGGAATCCTTCCCCAAAGTAAGGCTTTGGATCGTCGAATTCTTCTTCGTCGGATTCTGATTCATAGTCCGAGTCAGATTCTTCATCATCGGATTCCTCGACTTTCCAATCTTCGTCGTCGAAGATCACGGTCGTGGCATCAGACTCCGAGTCCGACTCAGACTCAGACTCCGACTCAGTCGCGTAGTAGTATTCAGTTTGCACAATCTTACGAACTGCTCGAACCATGATGATATCTATTCTCATGACGCATGTCATCCTTATATACCTTTAGAAGAAGTCGAGACGGTGCGCTAAGGTTGGAAACGTCTCACGTTTCCATGTGTTTTCGAGATGATCGAACATGTCGAGTCGACACTTCGAATAATGAAGGCGATCGATGATTGGATACTCATCACAGTCTTGTCGAGGGGGCATTTCACGCCAATTATCGAAATGCAATGCATACCATTCATTTTTATCGATGTTCGATAATTCTTGACGAATAGATTCGATCAGATCTTCGTGTGTATCTGAGATTGAATCATACTCATCGATGAGTTCGCGAACGCGTTTGGAATTTTCACGAGATTCCATACTCGATAGTTTTGACTTTATGATATCTATCATGTTCGTCAATTTTTCTATGTGAGTGTTGTAATCGAAGTAGTCTTCGTCACTGATGTACGCATAGCGCCGTTTCCTTTTGAAGTCGGAGAGAGTGTCTTCATACTTCGAAAGAAGAGACGTGAACTGTTCCTTCATGATAGTACATTACACATACCAATCATCTTTATCTATGTTTTCGTAATGCCATCGCCTCGGGATTTGTATGATGACATCTTCGCCAGCTTCATTCTTGGCGATGACCGTATCGTATTCGTCGATTACCCGAATAGGTTTCGGGGCAATGTAGCTGATGATGTTCGTGAATATATTGGCGACGGCTTCCATTTTATGGGAGCGAGTGGAGGTTCAAACTCTATGTCTTCGTATAATATTTTTTTCCAAATGATTTGCCGAACGTCCGAACACAAATTATTTGTGACCAAACAAAAAGCTATTCTGAAATCGTCTGTGACGAGTGGGATGTAGTCGCACATTCGTCTTGATTTTCGAGTGACTTTTTCTCACTTAGGAATTGGTCGCGATCAAGTTTTTGTTTTTCGAGTTGAACATCCAAGATGATTCGGTATGGTGCATCCCACACTGCCGCCTTAATCCATGTACACATGTTTTCGATATAATACACACCCATCGTGAGTAGAGTAACATAAATAGCTTTTGTATATCCCATTTTGTTATGAAACGTCGTAATTTTTTATGTATGTATATTTCAGAATGTCGCTCGACGATATACCGAAGCGAACACAGTACGTACTCGTGGATTCAGAATTCGTGAATGGTACGAATAATGTGTTTTCACTTGATCTCACATTGAAATCAAACACACACGTCGAAGATATGAATCGTGTCATGGGTGTGAAGATGGTTGATTTTTACATCACTCAGGTCGGTGAAAATACTTCAAATCTAAACACGGATATCGCAAAGTTTGTGGACATCGTGTGTCCCGAAATTCCAAAGGTTGGACAAATGCTCGATGAAAGGCATGGACAAGTACTCGCACGCGTACCACTCGAAAGACATTTCAGTGGGTCGGGAGGTCTCGTGTTACGTGATAAGCAATGGCGCGCGTTTCAAAGAACGACAAACTATTTCAATCCAATCTCGATAAAGAAACTCAATTTTCAAATCTACGAACAACAAGATGACGGGGACTACTTATTACTTCAACCAGATGCCAAGTGGTACATGGTTCTCGAAATCACAACAGTTAACATAAAGGAAAAACCAAAAGATCGCGAGCTTCAGATATTACAAGCGCTAGAACAGCTTACAGCAAAGATAGATACACTGAACAAGAATGTACAGCGACTTCCGGATACACCCATCGAAGAACGTCAAAAGAAGAAATACTCATTTAGTTATTTGGTCGGGTTCCTTGCTTTGATTTTTGGTTCTTTCGTCTGGTGGGTGAACCGTGGGGTCTCGGCCGCCATTTGAGTGTTACATTGTAATAATAGGCATTATTAGTATCGTGTGCCTTCTCATAAAAACTAGTTCTTTTCTTAGGATTTATGAGACGGAACGGTTTTCCAAGAGGTATGTGTTGCATGGTCGTGATTATCTTAAAAGACAATCTCACTGAGGGGGTATTTATTGACTCTTCGTGGAAGCGCGAGTCGTGGTCTTCTTCGTGGTGGTCTTCTTAGCCTTCGGCTTTTCTTCTTCGACCGGAGCCGGGACCTCGACCTCGACCGGAGCCGGGACCTCGACCTCGACCGGAGCCGCAACGGGGACTGGAGCCGGGACCGGAGCCGCAACGGGGACTGGAGCCGGGACCTCGACCGGAGTCGGAGCTTCTGCTGGGATCGCGTCGACGATCTTCGTGAGAAGGTTGTACAAACGAACCTTATCGATTCGCACACGAACGAGTTCATCTCGGATTTCTTGCTTGATCGCTTCCATGGTTATATATATTAAAAGAGAGATTATCTTTATACTAAATGATCTTCATAGGTCCAACACTGAGAAGTGGGATTGGTCAACACACATTCAAGTATACGAAACTATTTCCTGATGCACAATACTTTGAGTTTGGACAGGAGATTCCGGAGTGTGAACACGCATTCATGTTTGTGATTCCATTACCACACACAATCAAAGCCATTTCATATGTCAAGTCGAGAGCGAAACACGTGGCGTGTATGACCGTGTGCGAAACCGAAACGGTCCACGAAGACTATGGAAAGATATTCGAGCACTTCGATACGGTGCTCGTCCCGAGTGAATTTTGTAAGCGTGTACTTTCGAGGCAATTTCCAGAAACAACATTCAAGGTCGTACACGTCCACATTCCATATGAACCGACGTATACGTTTTATCACATCGGTAACATCCTCGACGACCGTAAAAATTTTAGAAACATACTCGAAGCATTCGTGCGCTTGAACGACCCAAACACACGTCTCGTCGTCAAAGCGACGTGTAATCAAGATGTCTCGATCAATCTTCCGCGCGTGAAGATCATCAACGGTCTCATTTCGGATGAAGAGATGGAAGACATTCACGCGATGAGTGATTGTTACGTGAGTTTTTCGAAATCTGAAGGTGTGGGAATGGGTGCCGTTGAGGCGGCATTACACAATAAACCAGTCATCATCACAGATTACGGTGGTGCACCGGAGTACATCAAAACACCGTATACGATCGAGTGTGAACTTCAAGAGTTGGAGAGGGATGACTTTCTCTTCAAAAAAGGAATGGTTTGGGGAAAACCAAATCCGAACCAACTCTTGGAATTCATGCGCGATGCGTCACAGAAAAAACTTCGATACATGGATCACACATTTACGAAAAATCTCGTGGGAAAAGAAAACGTCTTAGAAGAATTCTTGGTCCACGTAATTGGCAAAGAAAACACCGAGACCAATCAAGATAGTACCTGATGTGACGTTACCTTGTTGTGCGATGAGAAACGCGACGATATCATCGATGAACCTAATACCTGATGATTTCTTGGCAATTTTAGGGATGAGCACGCTCACGGCGATATAAAAAGTCATGGCTAGAATCACGGGTCTGAGTGTTTCTTGATCTAACATTTACATTGTAACTACATTTTAATTCTACTCATAATGTCTGACAAGTCTGCAACACTGCCTATTTCATTGGACGTGACTTTATGTTTCCTACAATAGTCTCCACACACCGCTCTAAAGTGACACCGCTTACCAGACATCGTCATCGCGGAACAGATCTTTGCCTGTGTGCGCATCTCGATGTGTGTTTGTTCCGGTGGTGTGTCTAACACAATAATCTTTCTTTGCATTCGTGCATCTTTCATCTCTTGTTGCTTTTGTTTACACTTCCACACAGCATTCGCGAGTCGGTAACACCGTTCATCTGGCTCGCGAACGTCATACCGTTCCATCGCCCGTTGGAGGCACACGATCCACACTGAATCATGAACGACTTGCATGTTTATAATGTGATATTCCATATGTTGTGAAATGACTTAGGGGGCGTATGCGACAGTAATGACAATAATTGTTAGGAAAAATACAATGACCATGCCTACCTTTTCCTCCAAACATTCGGATTCATACATTTCCTCGATGGGTATTATTTGCATTTCTTCTCGTTGACTTTCTACATCGCGATCAATACCCAACTCTACCGTTTTATCTGGATGTCGCACGAGTGCATACTTGACCATATTCTTCTATATCGCTACAATTTTAAGCTTCACCCGCGATCGTTGACAGATACAAATCAATTTCACCAGCAAACTCGGGGCATTTATCAACTGTTTTCTTCGTGACCATATCCTGAACGTTCGTGACGTGTTCTTTGAACTTTTTCATATCCACACCCGTCATGTTATGAATTTGTGAATCCGTTGCGATATCTAACATGGCGTACATGTACGCTGCGGCATAATTGGCGTGAAGCACAGCCATGAGTGGCGCAGCGTCTTGTTGTGCCGCTGTGGCGTATCGCGCCGATTGACGCATGAGCTGTTTAATCGAACTTTTGAGGCCTACGTTTGCACTGTGTCTCATGGCAAACATGACAGCGATGATGATAAGACCTATAAAGTAAAGCATCACTCTATACTTAAGAATGCCAAAATTATTTTGGCTATATACATGCCATCAGTGTCACTGTCCACTGGATATACACTATCATTTCGATACGTACGATGAATTCAAACTCATGACGAAATACAAACAGTTATTTCCATTCTTTCTCGATGCAAATGCATCCATGTATAAATTCTACGGACTCAAACTCTATCGCGTGTGTACGTACTGTTTCAAAAACAAAGTTGTGTACAATCCAAGAAAAGATGCATTGAGACAGATTGGTCTCATACGTGATTTAGTTCCAAGAAATAAGTGTAAAACAAAAAATGAAATCGGTGCGTGGTTTTACATGTTTGAACGTCTCGTAAAGAAAAAACATCTACACGATTGTGTGGTACCATGATTACAAAGATAAAAGCTTAAGTGAGAGCCTCGTTTCTTAAAAAGCAAGAAAAATGGGAGAAAGCATTCAAAAACTCACCCACATCGAACACGTCCTTAAACGACCGGATTCATATGTTGGTCCAGTGGACCTCAGTTCCGAACCGTACTGGATTCATTACAAGAGTGATAACCAATTCAAAAAGAAGAGTGTCAACTATTCACCGGCTTTGCTCAAGATTTTTGATGAAATATTGGTCAATGCAATTGATAGAAACTCAGTCTATCCGAAGGGTGTTTCGAGCATCTCGGCGGACATAGACAAGGAAACGGGTGCTGTCACCATTGAGAACAATGGACCTTTGGGTGGTATCGCGGTCAAGATGCACGAGAAGGAAGGTGTTTGGAACCCCGAACTTACTTTTGGTCACCTTCTCACGAGTACAAACTATGATGACACTAAGAAGCGGATCGTCGGTGGTCGCAATGGCTACGGTGCCAAACTCACAAACATCTACTCTTCCGAGTTTTCGATCATCATCAGAGATCACGAGAATAAGAAGATGTATTCCCAGAAATGGGAAAACAATATGACTGTGTGTCATCCTCCAACAATTACAAAACATTCTGGGTCAACGTCCTCAGTTTCAATTACTTTTGTTCCAGATTGGAAAAGATTTGGTATGAAATCTATGGACAACACCATCTATAAGATTTTCGAAAAGAGAGTTTGGGACGCAAACATTTGTACGACACCCAATTGTAAGGTTAAGTTTCAAGGTGAAGCTCTCCCCAAGACGTCCTTTGAAGCGTATGCCAAGATGCACGAAGGTGTGACTGATATCTGCTCGGTGACCACCGATCGCTGGTCGGTGTGTATTGGTCCTTCTGAGAATGGCCTCGAACAAGTATCGTTCGTGAATGGTATCTGTACGACCAAAGGTGGTACACACGTGGATCATGTGGCGTCATTTCTCGCGTCGGGTATCATTGATGAAATGGCAAAGAAGATCAAGTTGAAGCCACAACAAGTCAAGAATACGTTTAACATCTTTGTCAAAGCAACTCTTGAGAATCCAACCTTCTCGAGTCAAGTGAAATCTGAATGTACCTCAAAGGCGCAAGACTTTGGAAGCAAGTTTGAACCACCCAAAAACTTTGTGAAGAATGCTCTCAAGACTGGTATTCAAGATGAACTCACGGCACTCTCAAAGTTTAAGGAAATGAAGGAACTCAAGAAGACTGATGGCGCTCGCAAGTCTAAAATTACCGGTATTCCCAAATTGGATGACGCAAACAAGGCGGGGACGGCACAATCTGGGAAATGTACTCTCATTGTAACCGAAGGTGATTCAGCGAAGACACTCGCGGTTGCAGGTCTCTCCGTTGTTGGTCGGGATCACTATGGGGTATTCCCTCTTCGTGGGAAGTGTAAGAATGTTCGGGATGCGTCGGTGACCCAGCTTACATCCAATCAAGAGTTCAATGATCTCAAGAAGATTTTGGGACTTCAACAAGGAAAGGAATACACAGATGTTTCCGAGCTTCGTTATGGTCGTCTTATGATTATGACGGATGCGGATAATGATGGTTCTCACATCAAGGGTCTTATTCTCAATATGATTCACTACTTTTGGCCTTCCCTTCTCAAGTTGGGTTTTGTCGTGTCTATGGTGACACCAATCATCAAAGCGTCCAAGGGTTCTCAATCCAAGTCATTCTATACAGATTCTACATTTAGATCTTGGTATGGAAATGGACAACCTGGATGGAAAATCAAATACTACAAGGGTCTCGGTACGTCAACATCCGCCGAAGCTCGGGAATACTTCAAGAAGATTCAAGATCTCACGGTGAAGTTTGATATGGATATCATGTCTGACAAATCCATTGTTCTCGCATTTGATAAAAAGAAGGCGGACGACCGAAAGTCTTGGCTTCTTGAGAGTACGGCAAAAGACCCAAAAGAATTGGAAGTACCCTACGGACATGTGAAGAACTTGAGCATCTCAAACTTTGTTCATAAGGATCTTGTCAATTTCAGTTTGGCGGACTTGAAGCGTTCCATCGCACACATGGCAGATGGTCTCAAGCCTTCACAACGCAAGGTCATGTATGCATGTTTTCACAAGAACCTCAAGGATGAGATGAAGGTGGCACAGTTGGCCGCATTTGTCGCAGAAAAGAGTGCCTATCACCACGGTGAAGTCTCTCTGGCGGATACAATTGTGAAGTTGGCGAATGACTATATGGGTTCAAACAACATCAATCTTCTCGAACCGTGTGGTCAGTTTGGTACTCGTCTCATGGGTGGTAAGGATGCGTCTCAGACGAGGTATATCTTTACAAAACTCACAAAAGATGCCCGAAAGATCTTTGATCCCCGTGACGACCCAATTCTCAACTATTTGGACGATGACGGACGTCCCATTGAACCAGACTTCTACATGCCAACACTCCCCATGGTTCTCGTGAATGGTACGGAAGGTATTGGCACGGGTTTTAGTTGTTATGTGCCACCATTCAATCCAAAGGATATCAAGGACAATATCCTTCGAGTGCTCGATGGTCGAGGTGTCACTGAAATGAAACCGTGGTTCCGTGGATTCAAGGGAAAAACATTCAAAGAAGATGGTACGTGGATCACTGAAGGTATTTGGCGAGACACAGGGTCACGACTCAAGATTACCGAGCTCCCACCGGGTCGATGGACTCAGGATTACAAGGAGTATCTGGATACCCTCGTCGAAAAGAAAGTGATTACAAACTTTACAAACAATTCTACGACCGAAGATGTTGATTTCGAAATATTTGGGTACTCGGGTAAGGACTTGATCAAGGATCTCAAATTGAGAAAGTCATTCCATACATCGAACATGCACTTGTTCCATCCAATCAAGGGTATCCACAAGTACTCAAGTCCCGAAGAAATTCTCAAAGACTTTGTAAAGCTTCGATCCGAACACTACATCAAAAGAAAGGATCACTTACTCAAAGTTCTCGAAACTAAGGCAACCATGTGTGGATACAAGTCAAAGTTTGTCACCATGGTCATCGAAGGGGACATCATAGTTTTCAAAAGAAAGAAGGATGATCTCGAACGACAATTGGCGGGTCTGTTTCCAAGAATCGGTGATACTTTTGATTATCTTCTCAATATCAAGACTGTTCAGTACACCGAAGAGTGTGTCAAAGAACTTTTGAGTGAAGCTGCGACGGCGCGACGCGAACTCGAAATCATGAAAAACACGAGTCACATAGACATGTGGAAAAGTGATATTAAAAATTTGTAGACTTAGAATAAGATGTGCGACGTCAGTGGCGCAAGCACCGGGGCGATCTTATCGCTGAACGCACTCGGTAAGCAAGATACATATCTATTGTCCGGAAGAACGGATGATTCTTTATTTAAATACGAAGAGAAGAGACATTCCAATTTTAGTCGTTTTCATAGAACCACCACCGTATACAATCCAGGCGGAAAACTCACGTGGCCGTTTAGTGAACGCATCAAAGTGACCATGAATCCCCAAAACGCCGGCGACCTTTTGAGTAACATGTATATCAGTCTCACGCTTCCAGCGCTTCCAAGTGGTCGAAACTATTCCGATCAGGTTGGTCGACACTTAATAAAGAGTATTACCATGCGCGTCGATGAACTCGAACTCGAAACCATCTATGATGATTGGATGGTGATTTACGATGAGCTTTATCTCGAAATGTCCGAAAAGATTACAAACAAGTTTTTGATTAATCGTATGCTTCCATATGACACGGCTGTCGATACACCACAGTATGCACAGTATCAATCCGATCTCATCATTCCAATTCCCTTTTTCTTTTCAAGAAAGTATGCGAGTGATGAGTATGAAACCAACAAACCTAATCGCCCCTATTTTCCTTTATGTGCGATTCATAAACAAAAGCTTGAATTCGAAATTGAATTTCATCCACAAACATTCTTCTCCGATACGAACTCAACACTCACGCTTCCAGAATTTCACATCGTGACGGAAGAAATGACGATCGATCCAGCTGAGCGACGGTTCTATGTCACGGAAGACACGACATTTATTACGGATATTGTGAAGAAACACCCAACCACCGAAACCGAAGTTGGGAAAACCATCGTCAAGAATAATTTGGTTCCATCCATTCCAGTCAAAACTCTCCATTGGTTTTTACGAAACAAAAAGTTTGAAGATGCGAATATAGACCGTGGTCCCGGAACACCCGATCAGGCATACCTCGACGCCTACGAGATTCCAGGGTCGGTGGGTGCAGATTACTATTACTTTCAAAATAGATTCAACTTTTCGAGTGTACTCGACTTTGATCAATTGTACGCGTTCTTTTATCCAGTCATGGATACGGCAAAGTTCTATATTAATGGAAATGATCTTCCTAACATTACAAGTGCAAATCATTCATACTACAAGTACATGACACCATTCAAGGCTCGACTATCTCGACCGTATAGAAACATCTATACATATTCCTTCTCGATGTATCCAGCAAACGTGGAGCCATCGGGAAGCCTGGATTTTAGTCAGATAAAGTCAGAAAAAACAAACATAGAATTAAACCTAAAAAGTGGACTTACCGATCAATATTCATTACACATGTACTACACGGGGTATCAAACATTCAAATTTTCAAAGGGATTCATGTCCCTCGCTTATTAAACAATGTTGTCTTGTTATCTTTGATGTACTCGATGATGTTATTCTTAATACACCATTTGATGAAATTCAACTGTGCGAGCGTCGTTTGGATTTCATGAGATGTTTCCGGAATTGTATACGAAAACTTTTGGGATCGACAAAATGGATCAAAAAATCGTTTACTGTATCCATCGAGACTCGACTTGTACGCGCAGTGGACTGTGAAAAGCTTTCCATCCGTCGTCGTGTACGTGGTGTGATTCTTCTTCGCATAGTTCGTGATGAACCACTCAAGATTTCGGAGAGAGATTCCACTCGATTTATCAAGGACGTTCAGTAATGTAGCTCTATTCTTTTCTTCACCGTAAAAGTTGTTGATGGCATGTAGTAGAATATCAGACTTGTTCATTACTATAGTATACCCTTCAAATCTATAAGCTTGTTTGAGGACGATGATGCTTCGCAGGCAGGACACCCTTTCATGAATATAGGTGGAAATGTGTGTGTATGTACGGGACCACTCGCTCGAACTACGGACACCGGCTCGAAACTTTTCTTCTGTATCAAATGCGTATCACAATACCCACAATTTTTACCCCGCCGTGTACACCTATGCCCATCCTTCTTCACACCACGACACATAAGATTTTCTGAAATGTGTGGTATATCACGAAGTAAAAGCTCCATGGAAATACCGTGTGTCTTTGATATCTTTTCAATGTATTGTGTGAGTCGCTCACTCACACGCTTTTCAACCTCCTCCTCAAACACCTGATTGAGTGCACTCGACATTAGACTTACTTTGTTCTAGTTCGTAATTTTTAAATAACGTTTCGATGGATGTCTTGGGTGCTTTCTTCTTACGAGGTGGTTTATGTTGTGCGATGATTTCACCAAAGATTTCCTCCTTTGGATTCTCGTACAAAGGGTCAAGTAGGTCACACACAGGTGTTAAAAACTTATTGAGGAAATAGTAGTGGTAATCGATCGGAACATTATGCTCCTCTACGTATTTTGGATCTTCGGATTTTTCGTACGCTTTGGCTTTGGGGTCTTCGGTCTTTGTGAGAAGGTATGGCACCCGATCACCAGATTGCGGCTCCGAGCCGGGGCGACGTTGTCGCATCTTGTTATGCACTTGAACATGGGCCATGTTAATATCCCAACTATTCGCGACATCAGAAATGTGTACCGGTCTCCCCTTCACTTTGTAGGTATCCGAAAGACCCTGACTCAAAACGAGCTTTTCATTCGGAATGTCCCCAGAAAGAAGTTCGATCGCACGTTCACGTGCAAGTTGTTTCGGTGGTTCGGTGTCGTTTGATTCTAAGACAACATCGAGGAGTTCTTTGCACACTTCACGCAAGTGGGGTGTATTGTCTCTTCGAACAACCTGAAGACCCTTAATGTCTATGTAATCCATATGCATTTTGTCATCTTTTCCCTTTGTCCACAACTTTGCGGCGTACCGTTTTTTGGAATAGAGGAAATAGGGCCAATATACCTTTTCGAGTTCCAAATTATTTGGTTTCTTGAACAAAGCCGTACACTCTTCGGCCGCTCTCTCACCCACTTCCCAGCTATACGCGATAGCCTCTTCACCCGTGCGTCCTCCAACATCAAACTCAACCATAACACTGTCTGTGTCCCCGTACCTTACCTTTGCCCCGGGAAAGTTCTTTTCGACGTAATTCTTTGTTTGTTCAATCATCCATCGACCCTTTGACGTGACCGTTGACGCGATCGGTACACATGGGAGCATACCCTTTCCAGCACCCGTGAAACCATACACAGAGTTCATGGAAATCTTATATGCCAATTGTTTACCATTGAACATTTCCTTCATTGCACCCGTAGACATTGCCATATCCTTCTTCGCTTGTTTACGAAACTGTTTGAGTTCCAAAAGAATGCTCGGTAAAAGACTCGGAACGTCTTGCGCGAATTTATACTTTTTACCACCCACTTCAAAAATTTCATACGTTACACCGGGAATGTTTCCATATTTCTTTTCATCCATGACCCATGTCGAATAACATAGATTATGCGCCATGATGATGGATGGATACAGTGCTTCGAAATCGAGGGCTGTGATCGGTGTATAGTATGCACCTTTTTGTGCATCAAGCACCGTGGCTCCTTCGTATGGTTCTTCGGGAATCGCTCCGTATTTAATGGTCGGTACCATGAATCCCATCTCACGCGCTTTCTTTGTGAGTTGTGAAAAGACCTTGATTTGCTGTCCCCGCTCGACGAGGTAGTTCAATGGTACCCACGTTGCCTTGGCCATTTCCAAAAGATTCAATAGCGTACACAAACGTTTAATGAGTCTATGTGGAAGAAGAGTATCCTTGATACAATACTCGGCAACTTCACGCAATTTGACCGGATCTTCTTCAAGAAAGCGAGCAAACATTTCTTTCGGTGGCATATCAATCTTTTGATCTCCGAGATACAATTTAGAAACATTGTCCAACTTGTACGAATCGAGTTTGTATCCCTTCTTGACTTCATGAAACAAATCGAAAATGAACCGACCGGGCATTGGAAGAAGTTTAAGTTCGTTGTCTCCCAGGGCACTCGAAGACAGTTTTTTGTAAACCATCTTACACTCATGTTCTTTGAGTCGACCGAGTTCATAGAAATCGGGGTTACACCCAACCAATTGCGCACGCTGATAAATGTATTCCATATCGAAACCGAAAATGTTCCACCCGGTAATGATATCAACATTCTTCTCGTGTAAATACTTTTGGAATGCATGGAGCATGTCTCGTTCTGTTTTGAAACTCACGATGTTTGCACCTTCCAAGTTTGGGTCCGTGTTTTTGTAACACAGACATGTCTTATCGTACGGCTCGTCGGATCCAAATGTACACAAGGATATTGCAATTTGAAAACACGCATCACCGGGTACGAGTGCATTCGGAAATTTACCAGTGGAACTATTTGATTCGATATCGAGTGATGCCACCACGAACGGCGCCGTTTCATTCTTTTCGAGAGGTGTCAGTGTTTGCCAATCATTACAGAAGAGATCAATGTCCGTCCGCGCAAGATACGATCGAATACACTTGGACCCAGTATCGAGCCATCCACTTGATTGAATACCAGTCCGGTGCATGAGCCTCAGGACAGGATCAATGTTCGATTCGTATACGTGATATTTCCTGAACTCGTCGTTATACATGAACACCGAATTTACTTTTCGACGCGCGGCGAGTGTTTTGAAATTCAAACGCATGAATGCAAACTTTTCATTGTTTTGAAATCCCCATACATCCTTTTGTTCAGTCAGCGAATACGACGTCACGTGATTGGGTCGAAGTTTGTTTAGTTGATTATACAGGAGCTGTACTTGTTCTTGTGATGTTCCAGCCGGAAGTTTTACGAAGAAATACGGATCGAAACACGTCGTCACACAGACAGACTTTCCATCTTCAGTCTTACCGAAGATACTGATAAGGTGTTCGTCTCCTTCTTCGGAGTCTCGCGCCTCCCACGTCAATGCTTGGAAGGCTACCATTTTGGTTTGTGTATACATCGAGCCAAAATTTTAATATGCTTATTATATAAATGTCAGCAGCCTTGATTGATCTTGTCTCTAAGGGTGCCCAGGATGTGTACATCACGGGTGAGCCTCAGGTCAGCTTCTTCCGTCAAAACTACAGGCGTCACACGAATTTTTCTATTAAGCCGGAGCGCATGGATTACATCGGGACCTTCGGTTCTAACAATGAAGTCACCATTCCGATTCGTTCCAAGGGTGATATGCTCGGATACGTATGGATCGAAGCACAAAACATCTCTAACGTCGCCACGAACACCGATGGTTTGTTCTCGGCGGGTGCCGCGAAGCCGACCGAATTCCTTTTGTATATCGGTGGTCAAGAAGTCGCACGTCTCGATTCTTTGTACATTCAGGGTGTGCACAACATCGTCTATAAGGAAAACCAAGCCCGCGCGTCTGCGACGGTCACGACGACTGAGATTAAGGACAACGCAAAGGGTGTCGACGGTGCCTCGGATTACTATTTGATTCCTTTCTTCTTCAGTGAAGACTGGACCAAGTGCCTTCCGCTCGTCGGTTTGCAATACCACGAAGTCGAAATCCGTGTGAAGTGCCGCGATGGATTCACGCCAGTGGAAACGCCAAAGGTGTACGGTATGTACGCGTACCTCGACAGCGATGAACGCAAGTTTGTCACCGATAACGAACACGAGATCCTGATTACGCAAACGCAATATCAATTGGCCTCGAACACGGATACCGAAATCGATCTCACGTATTTCAATCACCCGGCAAAGGCGATTCACTTGGTTTCGGGGAACGCCACGACCGGTACATGGGACACGATGTACAAGTTCGACGAATCGAGCATGTACATTAACGGTGTCGCGCTCTTTGAAAATACCACGAAGACGTTCCACCACAACCTCGCGCATGAAATGCACGCACAGAACCTCGCGGACTCTACGTTAGACACAGCGCCGCTCTACACGTGGCCGTTCTGCTTGACCATGAACAAGTCTCAACCGAGTGGTACGCTTAACTTTTCTCGCATCGATAGCGCCAAGCTCACCTTGACGAACCCGACGGGTGGTAACCAAATGCACCGCGTCTACGCTGTCAACTATAACATTCTCCGTATTAAGAATGGTATGGCTGGGATTGCGTTTGGGAACTAATAAAATTGACATTTAAAAATAACAAACATATATAAATAAGGGAATGGAACTCACTCCAATCAAACTTCTCAAGAATCGAGATATTCGTAACCGTCTCTTGAGAGTCAAACGTGAAACCGATGAGATCGACACAAACGATTACATCGAAAGTCGCATGAACACGAATGCCGCCGCGAAGTATCTCATGGCCATCGAAGATGCGAGTGAAATAGCAAAGCAACTCATACAAGCGCCGGGTATTTTTGAACGGATCGCGAAAGATATCAAAAAGGAATCAGCCTACGATTTTAAGTTTAATTGTCGTCGAACGGCTCGCATGACGAAACCGACGAGGGTAAAACAAGAAGGCGTCCAGTATCTTCACATGGCACACACGTATCCGGGTGGTGATGGGCACTACGCACTCGCAAAGGTAAATCACGACAAAAATACAATTGAATTGTTCAATTCGATGGGTCCCAACAGAACAGAGTTTAAGAATGAACTTCGAGCGGTCTATGGGAATAAATACACCATACGCAATAGGAAGAGTGTTCCGTATCAACCAACAGGCGGCTTCGTCACCACGAATGTGGACAATTACAAAGAACTTCTTCGAAATACGAAAATCACCGTACGGAATATTGAAAAGTCTTTTGAAATTTCACAATACGATGAGTTGTCACAACACCACTTTTGTTACATAGAAGCTTTCGCCGTGATGATGCACGATACCCTCGGTACGCCCATCGGACCCCGAGATCCAAGAGATCGTCTCACGTTCATAAAACGAATCATATGGGGTCTCATTCACAAATATGTACCACAATCCCAACGAACGACGCTCAAATGGAAATACTTTGTGACAAACTTTCCATACTATCTCAGAGTGACAGATGCCCAAGGTAAGAGGTTCAAATTAAATCACATCGCACAGATACCCAATGGCCAGAGAATACGACGAAGTGTGGTCAAGATGGATCTTCCAAGTGACATCAATGGTTCGTGGTCACTCTCACAAATCGTCAATTGGGCGGGAAGTAAAATGTGAACCTAAAGTAAATGGTGCTCCCATTCATTATTGCTGGTACCATCGCGACTGCCGCAGCCTATACATACTTTGGTGAAAACCTTGTGAGTTCTAAAGAAGCTAAGAGAATGATTCGTTTAGGTAAGATAAAGAAGGTGATTGATGTTCGTACGATCATGGAATATAGAGCTGGACACTACAAGGGTGCTCTCCATATCCCAGTCAATAAAATTAACAAGAAGACAACTACGGAACTTCCAAAGAAGGGATTACTCGTCTACTGCAACACTGGACAACGGGCCAGATTTGCGGCAGAGAAACTTATTGATTTAGGTTTTGAAGATGTCTACTACATCGCTGGGCATTATTCTAGTCTCAACTAATAGTAAGGTATGGACATAATCATCGCAGCCATGATAAAACTTCCAATCATAATGATACTTTGTGCGCGGCGCTACAACTTAACACCCAAGACCCTCCGTAATTTTTGCATGATTTGTACGTCGGGCATGGCTTTGCCACTTTCATATGAATTGATGACGTTCGCGGGTACACCCACGGCCGCAGCCAAATCCTTTTGTGTTTTGAACCCCTTTGCCATCCGCGCCTGTTGAATCGTCTTCGCGACTGAGAGTGACACCTTTTCATGCGTTCCCAGTTCCGTCTGATCGAACTTTTGAGCCTTTGTTACTTCGTAGTGGGGACGCGGGGCCGAAGTCGCAGACTTCGTAATCTTCCCACGAATAACAACCGGCTTCCAATCTTGGTGATCCATTTACTAAGAGTTGTTTCTATTTTTTAAGAGCCTATCGAGGCGTGTTTTAGGTGTCAAGTTTTAATTTTATTTTATTTCGGGGTATGAATAAATAAATTTCTAAACTCATTGTAAATGACCATACGGTATTATCTCACACATCATAACAGAGAACGACTTTTTTTAGTAAAGGTTGACAGTGCTCAAAAAATAGTGAGTGTTTATAAAAAAACAAGAAAAGACATCCTACAACAACATAAAGACCCAACTATGAAAGAAAAGCGTAGTTCTTTTACAAAACTTGTGAAGACCTATAGATATCAACAAGTATTCATCGGCCGCGATGGGGTTCCTGGAAACTCCATCTTGTTGCGCATCGGTAGCTTGAGATATGTGTACATTGGTGAAACAATCTATGAGTTTAGCACTGACGAACGCATCACGAAATATCACTCACCCGTGGGGAACAATGACGTCCCGTACCCAACCGCGGATGGACCGACGAAGACGTATTTCATGTTGGATATGAAATATGTTCCTAATGAAAAAATTAAAAAAATTAATAGAAAGGACGCGTATCAATACTATTATGGTCATAAAGGTGATGAACCTCTTGAAAAATATGCCAAACGAATGAAGAAGACAAAGGTCATTGAGAAATATAGAATGGCATTTAGTATTCCAAAAAATTAATAGGCGTGTTTTAAGAGCCTATCGAGGCGTTCCTTTTCCTTGTTTGGAAAGACATTCAATTGCATGACTTTCCCATCGAGGTACACTTGACCATGATTTTTAATGCGTTCATTTTTGATGACTTGATCAATTCGTACAAGATTGACGCGGACCATCTTTGTATGTGCGGGTTTACTATGATGTACAGCGAGAAGTGCGGCATCCGTTTTCGTCTCTTTGGGGATAGTATCCTCTTCATGGCACACAACCACGTGCGCACCAGGACCACCATCTACGTGTAACCACCACTCGTTGGGGTAACTTGAGAGGGTCAAGTCATCATTCTCTTTGGCGGTCTCACCCACTTTGATTTGAATACCATCGAGGGATGTGTATGTCTTCATGCGTACATTTCAATTTAAATCTTTAACAATTGTAACATGAGAGATCCAGCCAATAATAATATGGTGCGAATGAATAATTCAAACTACAACACAAATAACTACAATAGAGCCCGTGAGTTGCGGCTCGTTAATACAAACTCAAACACGAATGAAAATAATGTGGGACAGGCCAGGCCACGAAGAATAGACCCCAATGCCCTTCGCCGTATGCGAAGAGCGCGCATGTCTTTCGCGAATGCGGGACTCGCACGCCGTCTTAACTTTGGGAACAGACAAAATACGTCTAACTACATCAAAAATGAAAATCGAATGAAGAAGAATGCGAATCAAAATAGCAAGACTAAAAAGATTCAATGGAAAAACATGAATGTGAAAAACCTTCCAAAAGATCCAATCAGTACTAACAATATTGAATCTGGTGAAAAGGTTGTGAAGATTAACAAATTGTATCTCACACCAAACTCTTTCCGTAAACTGGCGCGGATGTCTATGACGAGCGCGCTCAATGCAAATGGTAATATGGTATTGTTCAAAAATCCGGTGACCCGTGGTCATGTGAAAAAGGGTGATCTTGAGTTTGTTGTATTAAAAACTAAAAAGTAAGATACAGTATATGCGCGTTGTATTCAGCCCAAGCCTATCCCCAGCTCATAAGTACCGGGTAATTCTTCCCAACAAGAGAAGCATTAACTTTGGACATGTTGGTGTCGAGGATTATACGGATCACCACGATTCTCAACGCATGCGCGCACACCTCATCGAGAAGGGTGCTA
>OBPP01000002.1_pt1 | contig 28339 bp, 41 predicted proteins | sample 1494351 | NCBI WGS metagenome assembly OBPP01 (sample SAMEA3282988, study PRJEB22092) | marine metagenome | biome: costal lagoon periodically connected to the Atlantic Ocean; feature: ENVO:00002042 | collected 2014-06-21T12:00:00+00 | depth 0 m | reverse complement strand
AAGCATCACCAATAATTATGGTCTTTATTTAACTTCTCAAACCAATCTCGACCATTACATAGAGGCGCGAGATGTAGAATGGACAAATCCATTTTATGCAAATCAAAGACATTTACATCTAAATGAATACGCGGGGGATTTTAACCAACTTATGAATTACACCCAATACGCGACAAGGTCGTCGGGTGCCACCACAGATCCAGATAGCAGTGTGGGTCTTTGGATAGGAAACTATACCGACGAAAACTGGAGTGGTTATGGACGCAATTTCATCGCATGGACGAATAGGTTACAACTTTATAATTCCACTGACCGGGCGGACTACGCGGATGCACTCGGTTTCACTAGTAACTCCGATACTCTTCTCCACGCCGGAACAGCGTTTGACAAGGTTGGATATTTCGATGGCGCCACGGACAACAGTGACCTTAACAACTTTACCGGACAGCACAGATGTCTCGTCGAAGAAGTTCGTCACGACCAAGTGGAGGAACACGAGGGTCTCATCGTATGTGCCAACAAGAATGAATATTTCAAAATGAGTGGAGGCACAGATTTCACCTTTACAGTGAACGAAGCGTTGCCCTTGGTGTCGCTGTCGGCGAAAGCCATGGACAAGTCGTGTTTTGGTGTCATCTCGTCGAGTGAAGACCCAGAGAATCGTGTTGACAAATATGGTACGTTTGTGGCTCAATTTCCAAAAGAAAAGGGGGACACGCGCATATACATCAACTCCGTCGGCGAAGGTGGAATTTGGGTGGTGAATACGGCGGGTTCCTTCGAATCCGGGGATTACATCACCACGTCCAATGTTGCGGGGTACGGCATGTTACAAGACGATGACATTTTACACAATTACACTGTGGCGAAGATAACGATGGATTGTGATTTTAATCCCACGGACAAACCGGTGAAACAAATCGTACGTACACAGGAGGATTACGACGTATGGTATGCGTTTAAAAACATCACTTTTGCAGAATATTCAAATACGGCACCAAACAAAACACGCACGTTCGAGGAAACGTACTACACCATACAACAATTAGAAGAGGTTTCTAAATCGAATGAAACTATCGATGTCACACTTTACGTCGAAAAAGAAGGTGACGCGAAAATAAGTGTGGAGGCGTGGAATGATTTGAACATCGAGGAACGGGGGAAATACGATAAAAAAGATTTCAAGTATATCGACGTGGAGGTGTCAGTCGATGAATATCCCGACGCCACCATGCATACCACGAGATATCAAAAAATAGAGGACAAGACGGAGGAGTTGCCAAAGAACGAAAAAGACGCCGCAAAGTTCACGTACAAGGAAGTACAGCAGCGATGGGTAAACGTCCTCGACGAACACGGGCAGCTCCAATGGGAAGACGACCCCTCGGGTGCCACGGAGAAGGCATACAAAATACGATACCTCGACGCCTCTGGTCAACAGACGGACGAGGCGAACGCGGTGCACATCGCCGCCTTCGTTGGGTGTACGTACCATTGTGGCTAAGCCCCGACTTCGTAGAAGTCGTACTCGATAGTCTTTCAGACTTTGAAGCTTAAAAAAAACTCTCGCTATACTATAAAATGTCTGGTGGTATTGCTCAACTTGTCGCCGTCGGTGCTCAGGACGTGCACCTCGTCGGTCAACCTGAAGTCAGCTTTTTCCGCTCTACGTACAAACGTCACACGAACTTCTCCCAAACGACCGAACGTCAGGTGATTCAAGGGAATGTCTCCAATGGTGGGATGTCCACGGTCCGCTTCGAACGTAAGGGGGACCTTTTGGGCTACGTCTACCTAGTCGCCAACGACGGCTCCGCGACCCAAGAATTTAGTAATGTTGAATGGCGAACAATGATTTCCAAGGTCGAACTCCTCGTGGGTGGTCAAGTAATCGATGAACAAGATTCCACCTACTCTACCCTCATTGCCCCAACCCTCTCCGCGACCTCCACCGCGAAGTCTGTGGGTGGTAACCTCTTCGGTGGTGCGTCTGATTCTCGTTTCTACCCCCTCCGTTTTGCCTTCTGTGAGAACTGGCAATCGGCCCTTCCCCTCATTTCCCTCCAGTACCACGACGTGGAACTCCGCATCACGTGGGGCTCCGCCGCCGCGGACGCCAGCAAGAAGTGGGATGTCTACGCCAACTATGCGTACTTGGATACCCAGGAGCGTGAAGTCTTCGCGTCCCAACCCCAAAATATGATTATGACCCAAGTCCAAAAGGCGATTGCCTCAGGCGCCAAAATCCAGGAGCTCAACTTTAACCACCCCATCAAGTACTTGGCGGCGGCGGATGCCTCTGCGGTCGCTATGGTCGACACGGCGGGCAACAAGCTCAAGCTCCAAATCAACGGTACGGATGTTGCGGATTACAAGTTTGCGAACCCCAACTTTACCAGCATTCCACTCTACTACCACACCTCCCACGGCAGCTCCGCCACGGGTACGAAGTTGTTCTTCTACCCATTCTGCTTGGATGCCTCCAAGCTCCAGCCCACGGGGTCCCTCAACTTCTCCCGCCTTGATTCCGCGCGCATCATTAACGATACCGCGAACTCGGATAAGGATGTGTACGCCGTGAACTACAATGTCCTCCGCATTGAGAACGGTATGGGTGGACTTTTATATTCTAACTAATTATTAAATCACAATGCTTTGGAACGTAGTATTCCTCCTCGCCATCGTTTTTGTATTGACGTACGACCCCAAATCCAGGACGCTTGAAAAATTGGTTGTTCACCCAACACCATCGATTCATAAGTCGGATGAGCCTACGCATTACCAAGCCGTACAATTTGCCTCTACTTAAAAAGAAGGGGCTAGAGTAACCTATAATGATTCCAATGGATCGCGAAACCCTTACGATGATCGCCACGATTGTGGCGATTGCCGGTGTTATCTTCCTCTTCCGTGAAATGAACAAGGCGAAGGCGGATGTTGAAAATCTTAAGAATTTCTCAGCCCACCTCGTCCAACGCCTCAGCGCCCCACCCCCGGAGCCGGAGCCAGAACCGGAGCCTGTACAGGATGTCGATGTGAGTGAACAAAAGAAGGAGGAATAATCATATCGAGCTATTATAACTTGCGAATGCGCAATGAAAAAATACAAGGCTATAGCGATACCGGTCAGTTTTGTGGATGAAAAGCCCAAATTCCTCACGGTGAGGGACCGACGATTTAAGGATTGGATATTTGTTACAGGCGGATGTAGACGACGGGAAATTTTTAACCCCTTGAGGTGTGCCCTCAGGGAACTTGAGGAAGAGACTCGGGGTGTGGTTGCCCTCAAGAATGGTGAGTATACGGAGTTTAAGTTTACAGTAAAGGAGAGTCCCACCGTGGACCTTGAATATAATGTGTACGTCTTCTTCGTGAACTACACAAGACAGGACCAACAAGCGATGATAAAAAAGTTTTACGAGGAGAAGCAAAAGACGAACCTCAAGAAGCTCCAAAAATTACCGATAAAGAAGACATTTGATGAGAATGACTATATGAGTTTTGATACCCTCGAGGAGTTCAATACACGCAAACGATGGAAACTTATTATTGATAACATTATTAAGAATCCTGAATTTTACTCGTGTGTAACTTCTCTCAATAGAAAAACATTCTCTATAAAGTAGAATGAAGTCAAAGGCTTACATCTTAATGCAGATTAGAGAACTCCTCGACACGAATAGAGGCCTCTGTCCAGAGGAGATTGAGGCATGGGTCACCGAGAATGAAGAGAAGACCGTCTACGAACTCCTCACGATTAAGAAGGAACTTGAGGAGACCCAGGAGTATCCAGATATATCCTTCACACGATGGTTTAGAGGGTAGACGCAATACAAAGGTATGTTTAAAAATTGGTGCATCCGAGAGAAATTTAACAATGCAACCAATCTATCGCATGTGCTCATGGACGGTGGTGTCCTTTCCGTGCCTTTCGATAGATTGAATGAGTTTCACGAGAAGTATATAGAGGCTGTTCGCGCCGGTGAAAAACTGTTCGTCGTCGAGCAGAAGAGTCCAACCTATAACTTCTTTGTGGATATCGACTACAAAGATGAACACGCCCTCACGATTGATGAAATCCAGGATATATGTAAAATCATTTGTGATAAAGTGAAGCGTCATGGGGGTAAGGAGTGTCTCGTCTCTGTGTCACCCCCAAAGAAGTCTGGTACACTCACGAAGACTGGTATTCACCTCAACTGGCCAGGGTTCGTTGTGAACCAAGCCTCAGCCCTCGCCCTCAGGGAACACATACTTGTGGTCCTCTCCACGGCGAAGGGGTCTATGGATTGGAATGAAATTATAGACGCCTCTGTGTACGGAAGTTTGACGCGAAAGACAAAGGGGAGTGGTCTCCGAATGCCGTGGTCCTATAAACTTGCAAAACATGAGGTGTGCTCAGGCCAAGGGTGTGAGACCTGTAAAGGGACGGGTAAAGTCATACAGGTTGCGTATCTCCCTGTGTTTGTGTACAAGTGTGGACCTTTGAGTACACTCCTTAGAATTGGACAAGACCCAGATGTAGATATTCTCAATATGTCCTCTGTACGCACAGATTCTGAGGAGTATATGACTATTGAACCACCCTCTGCAACGATTAAGGAGGGGTCGTTTACGTCAGCCCAAACTCGTGATGAAGTGGAGGATGAGGCGTTGAGGAGTCTCGTCGAGCAGTTTGTTCAACACAATATGGAGGGTCAAGGTGGGGCAACAATTACAAAGATGTTCAAACACAAGGAGACATATTTAGTCTCTACAACATCGAAATATTGTGAAAACCTCAAACGCGCACACAGTTCTAATCATGTCTGGTTTATCATTAGTGGTCGAGAGATTTTACAAAAGTGTTTCTGTAGGTGTGAGACTCTACGAGGACGCCGAGATGGGTTCTGTAAGGACTTTTGTGGTCGCAAACACCACCTTTCACCCCAAATTGTAGATATGTTGTACCCAAAGAAGTCTGATATTCAAAAGTGTCCAGACATCAAAAAGTTTGAGGAGAAACCCCAAATCAAACAGTCTGAGGTGAAACCCCATCTTGAGACTTATATTCAGAAACATATGACGATGGGTAGTGGAGTACGTGTTGTGAGTATTTCAAAACTTAAAACCTCGTTTCTCGCACTCACAACATCCAGATACTGTGAGCGAATTAGAGGTGAACATGGGGAAGATGTACATATGTCGTACACGATACAGAAGAATTGTATAGCTCAAAAGTGTCCAATATGTAAGGATGGTAAGAATAAACCCAAAAGTAAAACACACGTACTTGGAACAAGTGTTTTGAATATATTATACCCCCAAAAGACACTTAAACAATAGTACCTTTAGTATTGTAATGGTGAATACCAGAACACGCTCAGGACGTCAAGTGAAGAAGCCAGAACTCTTTAAACCCACCGAAACTGTGATTGAAGATGATTACGCAGAGGACGAACACGACACTGATATTGATTCAGACATAGACACCGAAGATGAATATTACTCAGACGATGAGAGCGACGAGGATGACGGGGACGACGAGAGCCTCAAAGATTTTATCGTTGACGACGATGAGGAAAGTGAGGAAGAAGACGCTTAAAAAAAACAGGGGCTATATTAAAAAATGGAGACTGATATAGGGAATCCAATTGAATATGACCCATCAATCGACCCTCTACAACAACAACAAGAGATGAATGAAGATAAACAGGAATATTTTCATCCATCGGAGATGTTGTATCCACCGCAACAACACTATATGCCTCAACAGGAAAAGTTTGATTTTGCGAGCATTGATAAATCTACTTGGATTATCGCATTCGCTGTTTTCCTTCTAGGCTTTTTCATGGGGAAAACCATGCAACCAGTGATCCTCCGATACACCTGAGTACCCAACAAATGAACCAATGTCCCCATACCTAGGAGGAATGAAATGGTCAACAAATGGTCCTCTGTATGTATCTTCAATAAAACCAGCGGATGTACTCACATCCTCCTCCACCTCTTTTTTGTTTTTTAAATTCAATTTCTGTTCAAAAAACAAAATAAAGACCGCGCTCGTCAATAGGACTGCGATGATTATATTTAACATTCTGTTTAAAAGTACTAAAGATTATTTATTATGCTGAGGACACTTCTGGTTCACCTTCATCAGTGGTCTCCTCAATTTTGGCGTCCGTTGAGGACTCGGCATCCATTTGGGCTTCACGTTGCTTACGGCGTTCCTCGACTTCAGCTGCAACGATGGCGTCCGCTTCCTTGACGAGGTCCTCCATTGGGGTATCAGGCTTTTCCTTCTTGAGACGCTCGAGAACCTCGGCTGGGTGGGAGATTGGAGCTTCATCAGGCTTGGTGTAGAAGCGAGAGTTATCATCACCTGGGGTATAGTTGACCTTTGCATCCATCATACCTTGCTTGCGTTCTTGGAACAAACGTGCCGCTTGCGCTTGGTTCTCCTTGTATCCAAGCATAATCTCTTCCAACTTTTCATTCGTGTAGTGAACATCCTCAATCTTCGTTGGGTCCGGTGGAATCAATAACCACTTGTACATATCGACGACATAGATATCAAACGTTGGGTCCTCCTTTTGAAGACGCTTGGCGTGGGATGCGGCTTCATCACGGCTTGCGAACGCACCACGAATCTTAACACCAAATTTATCATTCTTTTGTGGAGCCTCTGGTCCAACGACCGAGAGGCATGCGTACAATTGACCTGGGACGGTCGTGTAATCTTGTTCGAGAGACATTATATGTATAATTGTATGTAAAACTTTAAGCCAGCTTAAAAGCTGCGTGACTTAAGTAATAAATGCACGAATTTTGGGATACACAACCCGTGCCTCGTGATGATACAACACCCGGTGAAATTGAGAAAGAACGACGTATTATCACTGAACCACACCCACTCCCCAATGGATTCTCGTGGGATACACCAAGTCTCGACGATGCACACACACTTCTCGCGGAACACTATGTATCCGATGAAACCTTCAGACTCACCTATTCCAAAGAGACCCTACAGTGGGCGTCCAATGGGTCGGGTATTGGCATTAGACACGATGAGACCGGGGACCTCATTGGTTACATTTCAAGTGTTCCCCTAAAGGTGAGAGTTGAACAGGATGTTCTTGATATGGTACAAATCAATTTCTTGTGTGTACACCCCAAGCATCGAAGCGAGGGGTTCGCGCCCATCCTTATCAGTGAAATCAAGCGAATCGCCAACACACAAGGGATTTGGCAAGCTGTGTACACCGCAGTGACTCGTATACCCACACCACTCATAAAGTCTACATACTGGCACCGTTTTCTCAATGTGAAACGACTCATAAAAACTGGATTTTACAGAACGAATCGTCCACAAGAAAAATACTTTGAGGTTCGCGGGAGTTCACAATTTAGAAGAATGGTGACCAGAGACATTCCCAAGGTGACGAAAATATTAATCAAATACTTTGAGGGTTTCAAGATTGCCCCAGTTGTGGACAAAGAATGGGTCAAACATTGGATACTCCCCATCAACTCATATGTGTGTGATGATACAGATGACTTCATATCCTTCTACGATATTCCATACGACCGTGTGGATGGAACCGATACAGTCCGTCAAGCATACGCGTTATATGTCGTTGGAGATGTGTACAACGATGCATTCATACTTGCGAGAAATCAAGGGTACGATGTATTTAATACACTTGATGTGGGACAACATCGCTCCGATTTAGAGAAGATTAAATTTCTTGAGGGGAGTGGTCACGTTTATTATTATCTCTTCAATTGGCTCCCAAAGACACCAGTTGGATGTGAACATATTCAACTTAAGTTACCTTAAAAGAATGAAATGTGTAAGACATATGGAAGAGATTCGCCGAAACCACAATGACGCCAAGAGGGCCCTCATCCAATATGTGACTCGAGAGGGTGACCAAATATTGGATGTCGGGTGTGGTTTTGGTGGTGATCTTCAAAAATGGCACAAGTGTGGTGCGAATATGAGTATGTGTGACCCAGAGCCAAGTGCGCTTGTGGAGGCTCGGTCACGGGCTAAGAATATGCACATGCGTGTAAACTTCTATGAGGGTGACATATTCAACTGCCCCAATAGAAAGTTTGATATTGTGTGTTACAATTTTTCACTTCACTACATATTTGAGACAAAGGACAGATTTTTTAGTTCCATTAGAGAGATTAGAAAGAGAATGAAACCTGGTGCCAAATTAGTTGGTATCATCCCAGATTCTGAAAAGATTATATTCAACACACCACTCAAAGATGCGATGGGAAACTTCTTTCTCATGAAGACCCATGGAAATGGGGGCTACGGGGAGAAACTCTTTGTACATCTAGTCGATACCCCATTCTACGCTGACGGACCTAGGTCTGAACCTATAGCATACAAAGACCTTCTTGTGACGCATCTTGAGGAATTGGGATTCACTTTAGAATTGTGGGAAGGTCTCAAGGGAAATCCAATTTCAGAACTCTATAGTAAATTTATCTTTGTATATAAGAGATGATCGCATTCATTATACTCATGTTGATAAACCTGTGGATACTCCACCAAACACGAGAACCCCAGGAACTCCTTGAGGTCAAGGAAAAATATCGTATACTCAGGACCCATTTGTCCGAGACACAGAACCCCAAATTTAAGATGTTGACCCGGTGTATACCAATCACAGGTGTGCGAGGTATGCGTGATTCTGTGGGGTACAACACGAACAAGGGTGGTGAGATTGCGGTATGCCTTGACGGGCAGGTGAACGAAATATTCCACGTACTCATACACGAGTTGGCCCATTGCACTGTGGATGAATACTCCCATTCTGAAGAATTTTGGAGCAACTATGTAGAATTGCGGGATATATGCGTACAGTTGGGTATATATGAAACCATACCCGAACGAACAAAGTTTTGTGGTCAACACGTTCAGGATAAATAATCTGGATGTACTTTATATGAAGACACCATTTAGTGTTGTACTCACAGTCATTGTGTACTGGCTGATGATTTATGGTATCACCGTGATTCCACATATGAGTACCAATTACACTCTTAATTTGGCGTTGATGACGCTCATTATTCCAAATGTATTTCGTCTCGTCGTTGGGAGTATTCCACGTCTCGCTGTGGACCGTCTTTTCTTTCTCACAACGAGCATCATCGCGTGTATAATTACATATATGATGAATAAGGTGTGGGGTGATACGAAAGATGCGGTCAAGGAGTACGGGAGTGACAGAAGCAAGACACTTAAGTTGAGTGCCTTGCTCATGACAGCGTTTACTGTAGGAGCTTTGATTACCTATTTTACAGGTATTGATAATTCAATCTATAGCAATATGGGCTGGGAGTCAAACACTCAGGGCTTGACGATGTAATCCTTCACAACGTAGAAGGCAACCGCCGCGACCAAACCCGTTGACGCCAAACCAATCATACTTCTACTCCCCTGTTCGTTAAGGAACTTGGGAATAGAGGTCACCAACTTGTCTTGCACTGGCTTACTGACAGCGAGAGCCGCCGCGGCACCCGCCACGAGAGCAATCATTTGGTCATCCGTGAGGTTGAAAGGATTCTTGCTTTCTGGCTTTTTCACCTGTGGCTCAGCAACTGCGTAACTACCCTGAGGTTGTGGGGCAGTCATCTGTGGCATCATGCCCTGCATTCTGGGTTCATCGGTCATCATTGGTGGTTCCATCATAATATCGTGAATGGGGGTAGAGTCCATCGTCTGTTTACTTTGACTTATATTTTTTTCGGGTTCCGAAAACGCTGATTTGAAGCTTGTCGTTGGGTTGTCGTTCAATGGAACCATTCCATCACCGTTATCTGAAAGATTCAAGGTATTCACTTGAGTCGCCATCTATTATACAGGTATGTTTTTGAGATGTGCAAGTGACGCAGTTATTTTGTCTTTGTAATCTTGAGTGCCGTCTTTCGTGTTGCTTTCTTCGCATCATCCTCCTTCTGTTGCATGTGCTTGGGATTGTACATCTTATTGTGGAGTCTCCACAAGTCTGGTCCACCAACTCTAAAGTTTTTACGTAAAGATGCTTTGTACCAGAATACACAATCCTGTATCCTGTTAGATTTCACAGTATTGTCTAACACGAGACACTCGTAGTTCTCCGTGCACGCATCCATCACTTTGTTAAACATATCAAAGCTTGGGAAGATACCAAAAAATGATTTGTACAATTTCTCTCTATTCTGGAGAATGTTCTCTCTGAGAAGGAACACATAATCTACATTTGCTCTGAGGGCTGGTGGAAGGTCCATACAGTACTGCATCGTCAACATGAAAAAGATTTTCCAGTGCCGTCCATTCATAAAACACTGCCTGATGCATGTGTCCTTGAGGAACTTGTTATCATACATACAATCATCAAGCAACATGAACGCCCCACAATTCGCCTTACCCTCACCAACCAACTTCCGTTGTCTCGCCATCACCCGTTCTATAGCATCTCTATCGTAGTCACCATAGACAAAAAGGTCTGGAATAAATTCGGAATAAAAATGGTTCCCCTCCTCTGTTCCTGAGAGAACTATACCAGCTGGAAGATGTTTCTTGTGGTACATGATATCCTTTACCAATGTCGATTTACCGGTATTCCGCTTACCAATAAATACACACACTCTATCATCTGATATCGTCTCAGGCTTGAATTTCCTCAGTTGAAGATTCATTCTAAAGTAGTGTCCCGTTTTATTTCATAAAATTTTACTCACATAGAGTAGGAATGTCAGGTCGATTACGACTTGCTGCCACTGGCGTTCAAGACCAATGGCTCACTGGTGATCCACAATTTTCATATTTCCTGATGAATTTTAAGAGACATACGAAATTTGCGATTGATTATGTTGAAAGTCAATTTGATGGTCAGATAGATTTTGGAAATGTTTTGGAATGTCGTATTCCCAATGATAAGGGGGATTTGGTAAAGAATTTTACACTCAAAGTGACTCTCAATGACCCAACCCCGGATACCCCAGGTCTAAATAACACATTTTGGTCGCCATCTATTATGTCGCATCTCATAGAATATGCTGAACTTCTCATAGGTGGTCAAACAATTGAGAGAATTACGGGTGAATACATCTATATGCATCAACAACTCCACAATACAGATGATGATACACAACAGACTTTGTATTTCTTAAATGGTCACGGTGGGGTACCACTCACATATCAGGGTGAATATACATACTTTATGGACCTTCCATTCTATTTCTATAGAAACCCAAGTTTGGCTATACCAACGTGTGCTCTTACAAAACAATTGGTTGAGATTCGAATTAAAACGAGACCCCTCGCACAACTTATATCTGGTGGAACTCCAGCGGGTATTACAGCTACTATTCGTAAATTCTCTGTGGATACGGAGTTTGTGTTTCTGACTCAAGACGAAAGACACTTTCTTATGTCGAGACCTATCGATTATATCATCACACAGTTACAGATGTCTCAATTTGTAATGAAGGCTGGGGAGACTAAAAAGTCTGTGATGTTGAACTTTTCTCATCCAGTCAAAGAACTCTTCTTTGTCTCCCAATCGGAGTCCTCCGTCTCAAACAACTATCCAGTTGAATTTAATACGATACAGAATGTTGAACTTCGTTTTAACAATGAAGTTGTATTCAATAGAAATAACGTATTTCTCGTCCACGAACAAGCCCTCAAACATTATGTGAACTCCCCAGCCCAAGAATTTGCAATGTATAGTTTTTCATTACGACCAGATGTGCACTACCCAACGGGTCAAGTCAATATGAGTCGTATATCACATAAATTACTTACAATTGAGATTGACCCACTCACATCCACGGATGATAACAATACTCGTGTGTATGCTGTGAATTATAACATACTTCGAGTCGAGAGTGGTTTAGCAGGTTTAAAATTTTAGGTTGTTATAATAGTAATGGCTGGTCGCATTCAGCTTGAAGCATCTGGACCTCAAGATAGGTTCTTCACGCTGAACCCCGACTACACACACTTTTTAGAAAGTTTTAAAAAGCATTCAAACTTTTCAATTGAGTATGTTGATATCGACCCAGAGAATGCCCCAGACTTTGGTAAGAAGGTAAAGTTTGTGATTCCACAAAATACGGGTGACCTGCTCAAGACGCTCAGTGTGAAAATGAAACTTCCAGCCATTGGGAGTCAAATTGGATACATAGAATCTATTGGTCACGCAATGATAGAATATATTGATTTCAGTATTGGTGGTAAAATTATTCAGCGTCTCACAAGTGATTACTTACAGATATATTCAGAGCACTATATGACTCAAACGAAACAATTCGCACTTGAAAAACTGATTGGAAAGTATCCAGAGCGGGCAATATCTACACGTGTGTCTGATAGAGAAATATTGTCTTCTCTTGTTACAGAATCTCAATCCGACCAGGACTTCTTTGTGGATTTACCATTGTACTTTTACAACAATCCAGAGCTCGCGGTGCCCCTGTGTGCTATCAAGAAACAAGAAATTGAAGTTGAGATTAAGTTGAGAGACTATGAATATCTCATAGTAAAAGCGGATGGAACATATGAAGTTCCAGCAACTATTTTGAATATCAAGGAATTCCAATTGTGTGCCGAACTTGTATTCCTTGACCCATGTGAGCGACTCAAAATTGAAAATGAAAAGAGAGACTATCTCATTACCCAAATACAACAAAATGTATTTGATGTTGCACAAGCCGTTCAAAATGCAACATTCAAACTTGATTTTGTGAATCCTGTGAAAGAACTCTACTTTGTAATTCAAAGACAGGGAGACATAGGTTTTGGTGAAGGTGAATTTATAACACCATTTGATTATGATAATACATTGGAAGAAACGGGGAACAAGTACATTCTCTTTGAAAACCTAGACTATCTCACACTTGACTTGGATGGACAACCTATAATCACAAGCGACACTGGGAACGTCATATTCCTCAAAGCTGTCCAAGCGGCTATTCATCACTCAAAGACTCAACTTCTCAGACGATTCTATTCGTACAGTTTTGCTCTAGAACCAGAGAAGTGGTATCCCACAGGACAAGTCAATTTCAGTCTCGTAAAGGAGCAAATTCTCAACCTAAGTCTCACACCTTGTGTGAATTACCCAAGACAAGTTCGCGTGTACGCTGTGAGCTATAACACACTCCGTGTGGGTGAGGGAATTGCTACAACTATTTTTGATACAAAATATTAAATGAAGACTGGATTTGGAGAAAGTTCTGGTGCCTATGAAGAGTCTCAGGCGAATGCTCTTATGGGTATCCTTCTCCCAGTGATTGAGCGAAGCATGATTCTTGCCGCACAATACGCAAAGGCGTGTGGACGTGATACAGTCCTTGGCGAGGATATTGAATACGCCGTCAAGTACTGTGCAATGTATACAGTCGGACAAAATATTGGTTCAATATGCCCAGAAATTTACGATGAAGAATCAAGTGATGAAGAAGACCTCGAAGAAGTTGATCCAGAGGAGTGTCCATCATTTGAAAGATACACAGGACAAGACCCCATTTTTAATCAAATGAATGAGGCACGCGATCGTTGGGATACATGGATACCCCAAAGCCCGGTAGAAGAGATGTTAAAAAATGCTATTAATAGTAATGAGTACATCTGAGCCTGAGGGGTGGACACTCTCAGAATATAAGTCATTTAAAATTACAGGTGACGAGGATTCGGGGAGTAGCACTGATGGAGATTCCGACGATGAAGAGGAGCAAATCTTCGCCAGGTCCCAAGTTGTCAGGCGACCCAAGTATAAAAAATTAGTTGAAAGGGAGGAACTACTTCCAGAGTAAAATTATTTTCGAAACCTATAATATAAAACTCACAATGGACTCTGCTCTTAAGACCGTCAACCTCGTGACCCAAGAACTCGAAACCCAATCCCTTAACGCGATCGTTGCGGGCTTCAGCTTCGCCGCGGCGATGAGCTGGATGGACTTGGTCCGTTGGGTGATCCAACAACTCATCAAGGTGCCAAAGAACGGTGGTACCCAGTACACGCTCACCGCGATCTTGACCACCTTGTTGTCCATTGCGGTCTACATGGTCGTGTCCAGTATCTCGACTCGTGTGTCCAAGCCAGCGCAACCAGTCTTCGCGATTACTCGCTAAGTTTTGGTTTTCGTCGCACCAGGGACATTAGGATGATACCCACAAGTACAATTATTCCAATAGAAAGATACTCTTTCCATTTATAAGCATTCACTTCACCCCCAGGGATGCTTATTGATGGGGCCTCCTCCTCCTCCACCTCCTCGGGGATGGGAACCTTGGGAAGACTTTCCAATTTATCTGTAGACCCTGTAATTTCAAATTTCAAAATGTGATCCTGATGTCTGAAATCATATGGAATGAGACGCCCGTGACTCATATAGAAGAACTCGATGTGTATATCACTTATGTACCTTTGTGGTCCACTATAAAACTCGTGCTTGAGTGGGTCATCCGCACCGTGATAGTTTATAACATCAGAGCCATTGAGAAGAATGTGTCCTGTATAGAATGGTGTTGTCGAATACACAGATTTTGTGAATTCATCAGACCCAGATGTAAGTTTCATAATGAGAGAATTTGGTCCACCCAAATTGATGGCACCCGAGGTCAACGTATAGTTTGAGGACGACTGATTCTGAGATGAAAAGCCCATCAGCTGGTGTGGTGTCGTGAGTGCTATATTACTTGAGTATCCATGGGTTCCATCAAAGAACTCAAACGTAAAGTTTCCACCACTCGTTGTGTTTGAAAACGTCAGTGCATCTGTATCGGTATCAAAGACCACGGAGTCGACATTTGAAATAGGTGGTTGTAATTTGACATCCAAATCACTCGCGAGAATCGTACCATTTGAATAATTTGTTTCGTCGAGACTAATAGTCACACCATCAACACTGAACGATTTGTTCGTCGCGCATGTCGTCAATTGAGGCGTTGGAATACGAGCAGATACGAGGGTTATATTGGTCACATTATATATAGGATTCTTTAGCGTTACAGTATAGGCATTCGCGTATGGGTACACATTTGTATCTCTCTCTCCACTATCTATATCAAGGGTATGAACCTTCATTAAAATACAGGTACAATATTTTAATGATTGTTTTTGTCTATGTTCTGGGTATTCTATTTAGGACAGGCTGTGCGCCAATGGGTTATTGTAGAGTTGATTCTTCGCAATGTCCAAGTTTCTAGAGTTGGGGTTCTCGTTACCCTTGTAGGCGTTGAACTGGTGGAATGGCTTCTGTTGGTAGTTTTGAGTCCACCCCCCATTCGCGGCGTTGATACGACCATCGATGCGTGTGGTATCCGAGCGTACTGCAGTGAGACGACCACCTTGCTTGAGGGCGCTCTCTCGCACATTCATACGACCTGGGTTACCCATACGGTTCGCTTTACCTCTGCGGTCTTCTGGACGGAAACCATACTTCATCAACTCCTCGTTATTCTTAGACGTAATTTGAGACGCCGCGCTATTCGTGTACGCACCACGGAAGTTGGTGATACCTGGCGCTGGTTGATTGTAGTAGCTGTACTGTGCATCATTGCGGTCACCCTTGAAGCGCGTTGGGTCCTGAGACACCGTCTGGGCTGAGACAAAACGCTTTGCGCCGTTGAAACCAAGGCCATCCGCGCGTTGACCCGTCTCCGCACGGTTGGTCGTGCGCATCGTCTTCTGGTGACTTTGTCTTGGAATAGCCCCAGACATACCTTGGGCACGTCCCGCCATCACTGGGAGTCGAGATGGAAGGTGTGCTGTAGTCTCGGGCTTGTTGTGCGTCAACTGACCAACCACAGCGCTACGACCCCCAGTGATATCCATAGCTGGACCTGAGCGTCCTGGAAGTGTAGTGAGACGGTACTCCCCAACATTCACTGGGTTCACACGGAACATCTGCTGATAACCACCAATGGCTGGGGTATCCGCGCTCACACCCAAACCTGGACCAACCATTTGCTTCTCAATTGGGGACAAGTTGTTCATACGACCCGCATCATACATACGGTTACGCATACTCAAGATTTCCTGACCACCACTTCTCTGCTGCTTACCAATATCAGCAAAGCTTCCCATCTCCATCTTGTGTGGAACTTCAACACGTGATTCAAATTGATGTTCTTCAAAAACTGGAGCTTCTTCAAATTGTTGTTGTTGCTGTGGCTGAGATGATGGCGCCATAACCTTTGGTGGTTCGGATTTAGTACTTAAATTCCGACCGGTGTAGATCAGACCCGCGATAGCCATTAATGAAATGGGATCAGCCATTCTTATTTCTTATTAACATTTTTATTAGCGTATCTTTGTTCGAAAAGTCCATTCTGGAGTTCGGCACGGGTACTCGATGGTTCGTACGTCATCGTGCGAATTGGTAACTTACACTCCATATTATTCAATGGGAACAAGTTACGTTCATAGGTGGGCACAATAGTCTTATTGAACTTGGATGTAGACTGTGGTCTGAGTTGATCGGAGACATCAATGAATTGCGCTGGGGAACCCTTACCTGCCATGTATGGAGCCGTACCATACAACATCGTGTTTGGTCGGCAATCACCGCAGTTGAGGCTACTGGGCTGAGGGTACACAAAAATTTCTTCGGTGGCCTTCACTGATGGGAGAGCCCCAGAATTTTGAATTATCGCGAGGCCAGGTTGAAGCTGATACGCCATTTATTATTACATAAGAATATTTATTATCTAAGCAGGCCCATTTCCCCCACCAAACATTCCACCACGTTTATCACCATCATAACCGATTCCACCAAATGCCTCAAGTTGGACACCACGGGCATTTGGGCTACAGACACCCCCATCACTCTTACACATTGGTCCATTTTTGGGGCCATAGCACCACTCCGCAAAAGCAGTTTGGTCGCCTGGAATCTTAGAAACCGCGGTAGTCACAAACTGACGCGCCGCCGCATTGCGCTGATACTCGGGCATCGCAGACCGAGAACGCCCAGCGTCATAGGGGATGCGGTCATCAAGGAAGCTCTTGACGAAGGGCTTCACTGTGGGGTAATAACACGCCTCAAGACGGTTTGGGGCGTCAGTGTAATCCGTAATAAGAACATTCCCCATTGGGTTGTCAATCGTTGGCATCTGACACCCTGCAATATCTCCACTGGTAGCGATACCATACGTCTCCTTTATCATTTTTGATTTATACATCACATAAAGAACAGCCAAAACAGTGGCACCTAAAACAAAAATACGTGGATCACGACGTGTAACGTAAATAATACAGCACGCATAAATAATAAATCTCGACGCGGCGTTAATTCTATCTTCTGGGGTCTGGTCCTTCGTAGGCCAAAACTGTGAAACCTGATCGGCACGTGTAAGTTGCTGAGGATCGTCAAACCAAGCCTGCATTTAATATAGCTCGAGGTTTATTTTTTTGGAAGACCACCAAGCATACTCCCCATCATCTTCATGAGTGCGTCTTGGTCAAGCTCGCCACCCTCCGTCTGCATCTTGTCAGCACAATCCTTCGCGATACTCTCAATGAGACTGAGGGTCTCCGCTGGAATCGCCGTAATCGTCGTACCAAGCATATACAGGGTTTGAAGATACTGCCAGGTCGCAGCCTTCGTATTAGGCGTCATCTTTGACCAATACTTCTTAATGTTGAGCTCCTTGAGAAATTCAATATTTTCAATTTCGTTGAGAAGGAAATTCTCATCCTTCGCAGAAATCTTATCTGCATAGGGACTCACACCTTTCATAAATCCATCCACAATGAGACGTGGGTTTGTGGTTTTCAATAATTCAAAGGATGTTAACATCTTCTTAATTCCGGTTTCATCTGGAAAAGTCTTGTGCAATTCCACAAGAAATTGGGAGAGCATGTCGTTGAATGCAGTGACAGACGCCATTTTCTTATACATAGTACTAAATCTTTAAGTTTAGAAAGGGTCCATAGAGATAGCCTCTTTCTGACCGAGACCTTGGGACACAATGAAATACACGAGGATCGCATTGAGAACAGCTGGCTTGGTATATTTGTTCAACTCCAACTTGCCTTCATTGTTGAGTTGAGCCTTTGCGTGAATGTACACCGCGGTGATACCACCTGCGATGAGGGCGGCGCTCACTGGATCTCTGAGATAATCGGATAACTCCATTTAATTATACGCAGTTTTTTTTGTACGCTGTTCTGGTGCGTCACCAAAGAAAAGACCTTCGTCCTGTTCCTCCATGGCCTGAGGTGCCACTGGTTCTGGTTCCGGGGCTGTCACACCTGGGACAGTCTTAAATTCATTTTCAAGTCCAGTGGGTTGGAGGGGCTCTTCGTCCATACTCATCGCAGGTTGCTCTTCTTCGGGGAGTTCCATATCTGGTTGGGGTTCTGGGTATTCCTGAGTGTCATCGTATACATCTGGGTCTGGGGTATCTTGAATCTCGCCACCCAGGTCAATATCACGACTCTCTTGGGACATATACGTTTGAAGAATTTGTTGTACTGGGATGAGTTCCTTAATCGTAGTCTCAATGCACACAGTGAAACGCTTCGTCAATTGTTCATCGCGCACATATTCACTTTGTTCTTCGTGGAAGACATAGGGGTCCTTGTAAAGGTCTTTAGCCGCGTTATTGTAGCACGTTTGAATGAACACTTCATTCGTGGGGAGCTTGAGGGAAATCTTCTTGTTATCCGACTTGAGACGGACAGCTGAAAGAATCTTGGTACACGCAACAAACACGGCGGCCAAGAGGTCACTGAACCACGCACACCGGTCCGCAATGTTATCCGAGTGTCGCTTGGACATCGCATTCGACCAATTTGGAACTTCCTTGAGGAGCTTTTGGAACATAATGAGGGTCTTACGCCCATTTGAAAGCTTGGAGGCTTCATCATACATATCCTGGAAAACTTCAATCATAGGTGGACACATAATGAGACACAATTGTCCCATATACTCTTTCTTAGCTTCTACAAGCACATTGAGGTTCTCCATTTATGATTAAGAGGTTTTTTAAAAAATCATCTACTACGCACTTCTCCTGTATTTGTTCGCCATCTTCTTGAGGTTCATAAGGTTTGGGAAATCATCATCCACAACTTTCTCCTTCTCCTTCTTTTTCTTGGGTATCTGCCAAGTGACGTACACATCATAGTCACCTATGAGTTGGACTTGAAAACCACCCAATATAAACTGTCTCGCGACGTAACGTGCCGCCGCATTCCTATCAAAGACTGGGTATCCCACCAGATAACTTGGAACTGTAAGAAATACCTGTTTGTGCCCCAATTCTACACACTGTTTAATCTTTCGAGAAAACTGTTCGTACACTCTCGTATAGATTTCCTTACGAATCTGTTTTCTCTTCTCATCAATTTTAGTGACGTCATTGATGCTGATCATTATATTGAGCGCAACTTATTTTTAGCCATTTCTAACTCACCTTGAGTTGGTATAGCCTTTTCCTTCACAATATCATACTTGACAAATTCTTGACCCGAAACACCCTCAACAAATGGTGAGACATCAGACACGGTTTGAACATCAAGAGGTTGCGAACGAAGAGATACCAACTTGATTGTAGACCCCTTCACTTCAAATGTTGCAACAACGGAGAAACCAAACGCAAAGCCGTTATTCTTTACCGTCATAAACATACATTCGTAGAGATCGTGATCTTCACCCGTGTACTTTTTGATGGAGGTGGTCTCAATAATGTATGTACAGAGACCAGTACGCTTCGCAATTTCTTGGTTCGCTTGGAGAACAAACTCTTGCATCATATTATTGTCCACATTCGCTTCCGCCTGAGTGTATTTGGAGATATCTGGTCTGGCGTCGTCGAAACGAATGGACCCCGTTGGCTTCTTGTGTCCTGAAAACCCAAACATCTCCGTGAATGGTTCTCGGTTGGTGGTCAACAACAGGACAATCATAAGAAGGACAGCAGTTATAAGGAACTTCATCTTTACTACTATGCGTTAATTTTTTTTTACAAATTACCGGTATACATATTAGATGTCTCTACTGATATATAGTCCCAGGTGCAAACATTCTATGGAAGTCATCGAGTATATCAACCGACAACCACAGCTCAAACAATTGGTGGGATTTCACAATGTAAACACACAGGGCATTCCACCTGCGTATCGGAATAAGATTAATAGAGTTCCAACGATGCTCACGAAGAATGGAAAAATTCTCGTCGGTAATGAAATCAAGAACTGGCTCGACTCACTTCTCCCCAACAAGGAGGTCTCCAACTGGGGATTTGGTGGGGCGTGTTCAATGACGACACTTGACGGTGACGATAATGATGCCGACATATTCGCTCTTGATAATTATGGACAGTCCCTCCAACCCGCAATGACTCGGGAACTTGAAGAAAAGATAAGTCGTGACGTCAGTAAGGGTATCGCGTACAACGATAGCGTTTAAAGATTTAACGCGTGTTATGTATTAGTTATGAGATTAGTTACAATCCAAGCTTCGGCTTTTAAATCCACATTTGAGGTACTCAAGGATATTCTCAATGATGTGAATATATACTTTCGTCCACAGGGGATGTACATCGTCACACTGGATACAGCGAGAACATCTCTTATCGATATGTTTTTAGCCGCTGATAACTTTGAAGAGTACTCATGTGAACACGAGGAAATTATTGCGGGTATCAACATTTCAAACACGTTCAAACTTTTGAAGACAATTACAAATAATGATGTACTCGCGATTGAAATTAATTCAAAGGAGTGTATGGATATTGAAATCACAAGTGAAGCAAAAAAGACAAGCACCAAGTTTCAACTCAAACTTCTTGATATTAATGAAAGCCGTATTGAAGTTCCAGATGTTACAATGACCAGTGTGACGACACTCCCGTCTGCAGACTTTCAACGATTGTGCCGAGATATGTCCAATATTGGGACAGATATTCAAATCACACGCATTGGAAAAGAACTTCGTCTCAAGTGTGAGGGCGACTTTGCAAACCAGGAGACTTCAATTGAATGCCCGGATGAGAGCCAAGAAATTACGGGCCTCTATTCCCTCAGATATCTGAATATATTTACAAAGGCGACGAGTATGTGTTCGTCTGTGCAAATTATGCAGGAAGATGGGAATAGGTTCTTAATTCTAAAGTATAATGTGGCCGATTTGGGGGAACTCAAGTTCTATCTCGCAACTAAGGTATCCGAAGATGAGTTGTAGAGTCCTCAAGGGTCAGTACAGTCTTCTTCATACCTAGAGCATTTGAAAGTATTATCTTGGGATATTTGCTCGCAAGTGTGTCTTTCGTGTAATACAAAAACTCTTTTAACGGTACGTCCTCCCCATGAAAATCATTATGTGGTCCAGCGTATCGTTTCACCTTTTCAGTAATGTTTATTTTGGGTTTATCATCGTGATCCACAATCCAAGCACTACTCAAAGGGATACTAAACGTCATATCCCCACCTTTGTTTGAACCTGGTCTGAAGTTTATATTATTTGATAGAGCCTTGTACACTTTACCACCGTACCAGTATTTGACCCGAATGACGAGTTTTTTAACATTTTGTGGTACAATTGTATTTCGAAACGACTTACCTGTGACGACTGTATGAAATTCATCGAGTGTACCGTCCCAATCTTTACTTTCCTCGGCCCAAAAGTCATCTTCAATCCGATACTTCATCCTGTAATCAATCGTGTATTCCAACTCTTCGGATAGTACAGAATAGTCGGATGGAGTAGTTAACTTTTTATACAAATAATGAACGCTACTTAAAAGTTTGAACAACATTCTTAAGTATAATGGAGGGAAACTTTTTAAGTAGGTATAACAATAAAGTTGATAATTGGAACACACTTATTGAAACCGACCCCGCCAATAAAAGAAGGTACGAGGCTGAAATGTCTGAATATATAATTAGATGTATGCCGTATATGAATCAGTATGCTGATGAAACTGAAGAGAAGACAAATACGGATAATATATTTAATGTCAGAGAGACAGTTGGTCTCCAAAGGAAAGATATCTTCACCGATTATCTCGTGGAGGTCGAGAGGCAAAATATCAACAGACCTGTACAGAGCATAAAAGACCAGTGTATGACGTGTTCGTCAAGTAACGTCATACATATTCAAGACACAAGTGAGTTAGTGTGTGACGCATGTGGGATAGTGCTCGCATGTCTTATTAGTGAGGAATTGACGTATAGAGAGGAACAGGAGACTTCAGAGAAAGTTGTAAACTATAGCTACAAACGGGAGAACCACTTTAATGAATGGCTCAGTCAATTTCAAGCCCAAGAAATGACGACAATACCCGATGAAGTTATGGAACAGTTGAGGTCCGAACTTAAGAAGATGAAGATTAAGAAGTTGGATGAGATTACACACGCAAAGATTAGGGGACTTCTCAAAAAGTTGAGACTTAATAAATATTATGAACACGTACCCTATATTACAAATATTCTGAATGGTATCAAAGCCCCAAATATGCCACCAGAGTTGGAAGAGAGATTGCGTATTATGTTCAAGGATATTCAAAAACCATTTGACAGGAATTGTCCATCGGAACGAAAGAACTTTCTGAGTTACTCCTATGTACTTTATAAGTTTTGTGAACTCCTGGGGGAGGATGACTATCTTAAATATTTTCCTCTCCTCAAGTCCAAAGAGAAACTGTATCAACAAGATGTTATATGGAAGTTGATATGTCAGGACTTACAATGGGAATTTATACCCACGATTTAAAGAGTATGGTACACATTCCTGTAATGGAGTGTCCAAACTTTGATGTGTGTCACAAAAAGAAGGACCCTAGACTAAAAGTGTGCAGTTCTTGTTTTTGGAGATTCAAAAATGAAATTTTAGAATTTGGGGAACGTGAGTGTCTCGTGTGTTCTACGACAGACAAGTGTGTAAAGTTTAGAAAGTGTGCACATTTTGTATGTCTCACATGTTTTGGTAAAGTTGTACGATGCCCCACGTGTACTTAAAGATGCGGGTATATCTCTATCAAATGGATGAGTACACGCAATTTGTACTTGATGAAGCCATGTTTCATATGAATGCCGCGAGAGAACTATTAACCGAAAGTATCAAAGACCCCGAGAAACACTACAGAGAGACCAAGAAGTTTCACGCGACACTCGCAAAGTTATTTCCATTTATGGTTCTATTACAATCTTTCGTACCTCCACTTCCCGATTTGGAAACGGGGGATAATTTATCAGATACGCAGTCTTCAATGACATCAGATTCAGATAGTTATGCGCCTGCAACTCCGCCGCATCATTGAGGGTCTTGATGGTTTTGAACTCCAAGACTATCTCATTATTTATGATTATGTCTGCTCTCAAGTTACCAATGACGTGTCCCTCAAATGGAATAGGGACAATACGCTCAGATTCATAAGGGATACCTTCACGTCGTAGAAGGACTTCCATCGCGTTATGATATACTCTCTCACTGTACCCAGGTCCCAGTTGAGAATATATCTGCTCAGCCAATGCTCGAACGTCAATCATGATACAAATATGATGCTCTCTTTTAATAGCTATTTACTTAAAACTTTCACGAGACATATGGATATGAAACCATTTATTAAATGGGTTGGTGGAAAAACACAAATTATTAAAGATGTGATAGATTCATTTCCACAAAATATTACTAATTATCACGAGGTATTTATTGGTGGTGGGAGTGTTCTATTTACTGTCCTTTCAAGTGGTATTGTATCTGGGAAGGTGTACGCATACGACCTCAATGGTTCACTCATTGCGGTGTATAAAAATATTCAGGAAAATGTGGAACAAGTTCATAAACATCTTGAATATTTATTCAAAGAATATGAAAGTTGTACAGGTTCGGATGTAAATAGAAAGCCTCAAAATTTAGAAGATGCCAAGAAATCAAAAGAAAATTATTACTATTGGGTTCGACAGTGGTTCAATTCAAATAGAGATGAAACACCCGAAAGGTCTGCTGCATTTATATTCCTCAATAAGATGTGTTTTAGGGGTGTATATCGAGAAGGTCCACATGGATATAACGTTCCATTCGGTCATTATAAAACAACACCAGCGCTAATAGCATTAGAGGAACTTCGTAACATTAGGGAACTTATCAAAGATGTTGAATTTAGACAATGTGATTTTAGAGACGCATTCAAGAATATAGAAAAGGGGGATTTTGTATATCTTGACCCACCGTATGCACCCGAGACAAAAACATCTTTTGTGGGATACACAAAGGACGGGTTTGGATTAAAAGACCATCAAGATTTGTTTGAGTTGATAAAAACAAGTAAGGTTGATTTTTCGATGAGTAATGCAAATGTTACATTAGTTACAGAAGCTTTTTCTGATTACAATATTAGAGAGATAAAAGCTCGACGAGCTATTAATAGTAAAAATCCAGAGTCCACAACACAGGAGGTTATAATTTACTCATAATCCATTCATGTATAATAGAGTGGTCTATAAAGTATTCAACTGGAACCATACAATCACTCCATTTTTTACCATTTTTTATTTTGAGTTTGAACGTCATTGTATTCTCTGCATAAAAAATTGGAATGTCATATTTTTTTAGAAAACTCACCGTGATGTCAAACTTCTTTTGACGAAAGAACCATCCATTAACAATGTAACACAGGTGTACATCCTGTACGTCTGGATATAGTGTCTTGTAATGATGTATCAATCCAGGACCGGTCATGAGTTTCTCGTCAACCGAACCGGATTCGGTTTGGTGTTTTAGTTCAAGAATAAATAGAGTTTTCTTATCCTTTGTCATGTATACACCATCGGGTTGTTTATTATGTTTGAACTCGGGATTTTTCAAATCCAACATCTCATTGAGAAATCCAGTTTTTGTGAAGAATCTTAATGTAGTATCACCAAACTCATACTCTTGGCCATTTTTAAGATGACCTAGTATCGAATCTTCAAATCTTAGACCATATGCATTGGTATTAGCACCACCAGCACCCGTACCACGGTTTTTCATTACAAATATACGTAATCACGATGACTTAGGTTATAAATAATCTCAACCTATACTATATGGCCACATACACCCAACCCACCTGTGAATTCGTGTACCGCGTGTCCTCTCTCGAAAAAGTCGTCGATGGTGATACCATTGATGTCACCATTGACCTTGGCTTTGATGTCTGTACCCGTCAACGTGTACGCCTTTTAGGTATCGATACCCCCGAGTCCCGTACATCGGATGCCGAAGAGAAAAAGTTTGGTCTTCTCGCCAAGGAAAAACTCAAGGAATGGTGTATGAAGGCAGTGGCGTCAGAGAAGGATGATGTCGAGATTGAATTGAGATGTCCAGAAAAGGATTCTCGGGGTAAGTTTGGGCGCATCCTCGCAGAGGTCTGGGTCTCCGAGGGTGGTCAATGGACAAATGTAAATAAATGGTTATGTGACGAAGCCTACGCTGTCCCATACTCTGGTCAAAATAAGAGTGCGGTCGAGGCACTCCACGAATCGAATCGGTCCAAGTTGAGAGTTAGAGGTGAAGTTGTCTAAACATCGTAAGGGTACTTGTGCACCCACAGATTACAAATCCATTTTTCACCAGACTTTACAGGGCGACCCCCATGTAAAGCCTTGGACGTCATGAGCTCATAGTTGTCGAGTGTATGGAAAAAGAGAGCGTCACCAGCCTTCAACTTGTACTTCTTTTTTAAGTTGGGGAACTCCGTTTCACCCTCCTCGTAGTCATCATTGAGAGCCAGTATCACAGTATACATTCGTTTGTTTCCCTTCATGTCATCAAACGTATCTTGATGTGGCGCGTAATGTCCCCCAGGTTTGTACCTAAGAACTTGGAGATATTCACTATTTGTGAGAGGTCTATCCGTAAGCGCAACACACCGTTCAGCCACCCGCTTTACAACTGGGTCATCAAAATCAAGCCACGCCGTTTCACTATCACGTATCTTTGTATCAATCTTCCTGTCTTCAGCGACTGTGGAGACATGTAACTTCTGTTCAGCCTTTGTCACGATATGTCTCCTTTCATCGTCTGTGAGAAAGTTTGGAATGACTTGAGGCTCCTGATATCGGGGTAACAGGTACACAACTAATACTATGATGGATAGTACAAGTAACATCATCTTAATCTTAGTACACATTAATATTTTTGGGGAGTACACAATTGTATCTTTTTCGAATTGTACCAAGTACTGTATTCCCATAGTCAATTAATTTTAGACCAATATCCAATAATTCATCCTTTCTATCGGGGTCTATCATATATTGTCTAAGAAGGTCTCCACCTGTATCTGAGAGCATTCTAAAAATATTATTGATGTCCCGGTGTCTCTCTCTTTGTTTGTCTCGTCTCTGGAGTTCCTTTCGCATATCCGCCTCTTGAAGTTCATTCATCATGTAGGCTACACGAAGGTATTGATTGTCTCCATCATATATATCACCATACCTATATATAAGGTCTCTATCCACGTAGTATATGACCATAGCAAAACGCATGACATCATCTGGAACCCCGGCTTCCCTCAATTCCCTAAAAGTTGGGACTCCACCACACGGGATGTCCCCGTGTTCTCTCGAAGAGATTCGCCCCCTCTTGAACTCCATATAATGTGGATTGTGTATTCGACCAGTCTCTATGTTCCCAGTTCGCCAGTCAAACGCTGTGTGGCAATCCGGACACCACATCTGGGCACACCCGCTTAATTTGTGTATCATCGTTCCACATTTGGGACACCCCTTTGTATCCTTCTTTAGAAGTTCCATAGTCTTCACAGCATCTGGGTCACACACGTGTGCGTCACATAGTTGTTCATTACACTTTTCACAAAAGTAGCGGTTACAGAGACCACAGAACCAATCCTCGTTCATAAAACCTTTACATTCTTCCATAGGACACTTACGGACAAACTTTTTGGGTTCCACAATCTCACCACCAGTACGAAGGAGCTCAAGTTGTCGGTAACTTTCCTCCATCTGCTCACGAAACTCTATAATCTCTTCGGGTATGGTGGTGTTCGTAGATACAGGCACATATATATGATACTTTTGGTGTAACTCTATGAGTTGTCGCCGTTGTTCATTTATGATGACGTGTAACCGTCGTATCGCAAGTATTCGCTCAACTTCGGGTTGGGTCTCAGGCATTCGTATCTTTTCCCGCTCAAATAGGATATTCTCTCTGTGACGACGAAGTTCCGTGTTACGGAAGTAGCGAGTACACCAGGTGTCTACAAACTCCCGATTCCACAGGTTCTTACACCCCATACAGTGGGGGTCGTCCGAGATAGACAATATATACCTTGAGGAACATGCACGACAGCTCACTAAATCACAGAAGGGGCATTCAACCTTTTTGTGATTTATTTTGTTGAACTTTTCACAACATACATCACAATTTGCCATTCATTGGAAATCGCTCTATATCTTTAACCAAAAAAAAATGTGACTTTATAGTAAAAATGTCTAAAGGCGCCATTATTGGTGGTGTAGTTTTATTGCTTCTGATTATAGGTCTTATCGCGTATTTCATGATGAAGGGGGGTAAGGAACCAGTCCAAGCCCTAGCCCCAGCCCTAGCCCCAGCCCCCGTTGTAGTAGAGGTTCCACCTCCACCTCCACCACCCAAACCCCCAGTGGTGGTTGATGTTCCACAAGAGTTCAGGACGGGTACTACTCCATGGAGGATAGCATCTGGTCGGGCTGTTATGAAAAATCACAACAGAGGAACCCTTGATTCACCACAAGCTTGGTCTTCCGATGCCAACACTGTTGGTAGGTGGTACCAAATGGATAACGGTAAGATTGCGAGCATCGTCGGTGTGGCCATTATGGGGCGAAAGGACTCCGATCAATGGGTCAAGACCTTCAAAGTCAAGTACTATGACGCAGGTACCTGGAAGGATGTCGATGGAGGTGCCACGTTTACGGGTAATACGGATCGTAATACCCAAATTGAAGTGAGGTTTGCCACACCAGTCACTACCCGTTACATTCGCATTTATCCACAGACGTGGAACCGCCATATGTCCTTCCGCGCAGGTCTCATCACAAACTCAACTCTCCCAAAATCTGAACTCAAACTCCTCAATATTCCAGCTGGGAAGCGTGCGGCGTCTTCGTGGTGGAGAAATAATGATAACCCCACCTGGCACCCAAATAAGGGTACTCTGAACAATAGTAGTGGGTGGCATCCCAAAACAGGTGCCGCCACGAATGGCACGGAGTGGTATGAAATGCAAATGGATACGGCAACCAAGGTCGCTGGTGTTGCTCTCCAGGGGCGAGGTGAGGGTAATGATAAGAATAAAGCGTCGCACTGGCAGTGGATAACCACGTTTACTGCGAAGTACAAGGACTCCACGGGTCAG